>Ga0114964_10000859_pt1 | contig 22691 bp, 18 predicted proteins | sample C_131016_MF_Meta_FD_92638 | JGI IMG/M metagenome (GOLD analysis project Ga0114964, IMG submission 92638) | Freshwater microbial communities from Lake Croche, Canada to study carbon cycling - C_131016_MF_MetaG | ecosystem: Environmental > Aquatic > Freshwater > Lake | place: Lake Croche, Canada...
ATAAAGATGGCCCCAACTCGCGAAGAGGTATTAATGGTTACTCGGGCCTATGCAACCAAAGCCAATGACAAAGAATTATTGAAAAAAGTTGATACTCAGTCGGCAAAACTGGGGATTATCTCGATACCGGTTAAATAAACCTTTGGTATTTGTAGAGCCCTGGAAGTATATTTAACGCATGCGCCAAGAAGATTTCTGGTTTCGCTTTAGGCGAAGTTTCCATGAGCTTTTCTATGGCGAACGGGCGAGCGTCAGAATTTTAAGTCGCCTGCTTCTACTTACATTTGTTGCAGGACTTGTTGCCACCGTCGCACCAACCGTTGCCGATGTTCTCACTCAAGATGTCCCTGGTCCGGTTTCAACTTATGTTGAACCAACACCAGATCCTGTTGCATCTGATAGCCCAACCCCAGAAGCTTCGCCCGAAGCATCTGCTTCTGCATCGGCCACACCATCTCCTTCAAGCACCGAACCAGCACCGGAATATTCAGTCGCACCAGTGAAGTCGGATACTCCAACTGTTATGCCAACTATCGAAGCTGATAAAGCGTTGAGCCCTCAACCAAAGTATTTGCTCAAGGTTCCACAGTCGATTGCGATAGATCCACGAGCCAATTCTTATTTCTTACCTTCGATCTACATCGCTGGCGGAAAGTTCACCCTGGTCTGCATAAATGGCAATGGCATTAATTTTGACCTATCTACCAAGCGCATTAGCGATGACAGATATGACACCCGAACCGTGATGGTCGCAGGGGATGGTAGTTCCAATTTGTTTATTTCAGGCCATACCCAGGATGTGCTCGCCGTAATCAATGATGGGGGCGGCTTATTCGCCTTTACCAACTCAGGCGGATTGCGTGATCGCAGTGCCTCAATTTCGGTTACCGCCACTAACAAGAACACGATTGACCCAACCTTCTGCGGGGCCGCGGCTTCGGCCAACACCGCAAGCCTCACCTTCCGCGCCTTAGGCCTTCAGGTCGATACCAAAAAGGGTTCGGGAAAGCTCAAGTAATCTAAATAAATTAGTAAAAATCGCCCAGAAATAAGGTCCGCACAGACTCTCGCAAGCCCAGAATTCTTGTCTAAATTGTGGGCTACGGACTAAAGTAAGGCGCGTAAGGGCTGGTCCTCAACCAACCCTTTAAATCTATTTACTGGCTTAATTCGCGAAAGGCGGGTGCGAGAAGAATTGCAATCTCCACTTAGCGGTCGCATGTCATCAGGATTTGGTGGCTCTGGTAAATATAAATCTAAAATTGTTTTTGGTGTTGGACTAGTTGCATCGATACCTTTATTACTTACAACATTCGCAGCGAGTGTAACTGTCGGAACTGGTTCACTTGAATTCGGACAAGGCTCGCAACAAGCAACCGCTTGCGATCAGAAAATTTTCGTAGCACTTGGCGAAGAATGGCATGCCGCTCCAACACCTGAAGATTCATCAGCCGGTTTCTTTAGAGTCCGCGCCGTAACTATTTCAAATCTTGATTTAGAGGCATGCGCTGGAAAGAAGCTCCGCGTGCGTTTAATCGATAATACAAGCGCTGAAATAAAACTAGGACCAACTGAAGACTCGATGGTTCTCCAAATCTCATTGCCAAATCCCTTCCCAGTTTCTAATTTAAGTGACCCTGTAACCCTTGGTCTCTCGTACTTAACTGGAATTGGCGCACCGATTTCAACAACACTTCTTGCGAGTGCTGCGGTATCTGTATCGGGAACATCGGTATATGACGGCACTGTATTGACTAGTAAGAATGGCGATGCCACTTTCTATCTTGACCCAACAGCTGCAACAGTAAATATCGATGGCCAGAAGGTCTTTAGATCAACTGTTGAAACTATCGACAATCCAGCTGGCACTCCACAAGCAGTGCCTTCTGCATCTCCAACGCCTTCAGCAACTCCAGCCCCTTAAGACCAGCACTTTCTGGCCCTTGTGGCCCCCTTTTACCTAGATGTCACATCTGTTCTAAATTCACTATCTGTTTCCCTATTTCGCCCCTAAATAGTGCAAAAAATGGCTCATTTATGTTGACTTACCGGGCCCAAAATGGAAGGGTAAGGGGTGAACGAGGGGGTTATCACTCAGGTGATGACAACCTAAATTCATCGAACTGATCCTTCGATCTAACTTAATGGAGAGTGTCAATAAAAATGGAAATATTAAAATTTGAAAACTCACCGCGCCCAGCGCGTAAGAAGAGTTCTTTATCAAAGGCAATTCTTGGTTTAGCCGGAATTGCAGCAGTAGCACTTCTAGGTTCAACACTTGCGGCTAACATCTCACTTAACAGTGGTACCGCGATTGAATTCGGACAAGGTGTAGCTGTCACAGCTGCATGCGACTCTGATGGAATCACTGCAACGCCATCTGCATCATTTGTAAACGCGGCATCTGGTGGTTCATTCAACTTTTCAACGGTTGCATTCTCGAATGTGATGAGCGCGTGCTGGGGAAAAACATTCACACTTAAGGCTTATGGCGATACAAGTGCAACTCCACTTACTATTGCAACAAGTGGTGCAACAGGTTACACATCTGCAACATTTACATTCACAACAGCCTCTACTACCAGCCCAGCAATTACTACAAGCAGCTGGACAGCAGGCGCCACTAACTCTCAGCTAACAATTGGCTTCGGTGGAACACAGGCGACTTCAGGTGCTGTTTACAAGCTAACACTAGAAAGCCAGTAATTAATTAGCTCTCATTAAGTCGATAAGGATCGAAAATCCGACGCTAGAAGTTAACCCAACGGTTAACTTCTAGAGTCATTTTCAGAGCCTTAAGAATTAATGAATAAGTTCTTTGAATTGCGCTGGCCCAATCTAGTTTTCGTTAGGAGGTGCTAAGCCATGGCTATTGAAAGATTTAAAAAGCTAATTAAGTTCTCTAAATCCGAGAATGAAGATGAGTATTTTGAATATGCGGATGATCCTGAAATCGAGGAAGTCCAACCCCGCGGCGGACGCCGCCTTTTTGCATTCACTTTCTATGGTGCGCTAATGACTCTTGGCGTTACATTCGGCGCCAACATTGTTTTAAATTCAAGCGGTGGTCCGGGTGTTCAATTCGGACAGGGCGTAACTCAAACTGTTAATTGCCAAGCTGCAGTAAATATAACTATGACTCCATATGCAGGTTTCCAAAACGTTTCACAAGGTGGTTTCTTCGGACTCGATTCAGTAATTCTCGAGAATGTGCACCAAGGCTGCGTTGGCAAGGACTTCGTAATCAAGGTGTACGACAACACAGGTGATGGCGCTCTTGGGTTATCAGACTCAGCCACGGCAGGAAGTACCTACGATGTTTTCACTGCAACTCGTTTTTACTGGAGCGATTCAGTAACTGTTTCAACAATGGGCAGCCAATACACCGACGTTGAACTTCTGAATGACACTTCGACCGCAACTGACTTCGATGGAAATGCGACCGCATTTCAGATTACATTTGATCCAGATGTCGCATCCCACTTTGCAGATACATCCCACGTTTACAAAATTACTTTAGAAACTGCTCCGCATACGGGCGCAACTTCTTAATTGATCTGATTCCCCAATAATGCGTCGAGAGCTTTTTGAGAACTCCCCAAACAACGATATTTGGGTCGAGGGCGAATCTACGAATCCAGATTCCAAAACACTATTCACAATTTCAAGTGCGGCTGGCGAAGAAACTGTTTTAATCACGCCGAATGAAATCACACCAAGCAAATCTCGAATGTTCGTTCAGGCGCCACCAGAGCGCGTTTTCACAGGCAATCAAGTGTGGGAGAAACGCACATCGAGTTTCATTAAAACCTTGGGCTATGTTCTAAGTGCGGTCTTGATTACTTTCTCATTTCTTTCAATGACTGGCTATGTAAAGGCCCGCGTTGTTCTTACCGATTCGATGTATCCGCAGATTAAAGCTGGCGACATCGTTCTCTTAGATCCAACAACTCACGCAGTTCCAAAAATTGGTGATGTCGTCGCGTATACCGGACGCCGTTTTGATGGCACTGAAGTTGGAACCTTCACTCACCGAATAATCGGGGGAGATGCGGTTAATGGTTTTATTGTTAAAGGCGACAACAATCCAAGCCCTGATATCCAACATCCTAAAATTGCAGATGTAAGTGGTGTGGTTGTTTTTAAATTGCCATTTATTGGCAAGGTATTGAATCCCAAGATGTTATTTATTCTGGTGCCGATTGTCTTTGGGATCTGGTTAGTTCTAGATGCGCTGCGAGATGGTAAATAACTTGAAGAAAATATTCGCGCTAGTTGTAATCTTCTTTGCATTTGCACCGACAATTGCTAGTGCCGCTGATATTCCACTTTTAACTTGGGAACGTGGCCAAGTGCAAGAAGTTGTTCTTGGCGGCCAGGCCGCTGTTGAAAATTGGCGAGTAGAACTGCAGGGAAATGGAATTTCTGGCCTGCCATTTGCTAAGAGTTCAAGGAACGCTGAAGGCTTTGTTGTTTACTCGCTCAATATTCCCGAAGATATTCCGCTCGGTGGATATTCAGTAGTGGCAATTGATAAAGCGAATGAATTCAATGTGGTGGCAGGTGTGAATTTAATTCAATCGACCGCATACAAACTTACGAAGAAGCCACTTGATCTGGCCTTGATTATTGCAATTTTCGTATTCTTGACTGCGGTTATGTCTGCACTCCGTGCCCGCAAGTATTCCCATATCTCTTTTATATCTACCCAAGCTGGCCCAGAAGAATCTGTTCACTTCCAAGCGGTTGGAGTTTCATTCTTTAAACGTATTTCTTCAGCACCTTATCGAATCCGAGTTCGCGCTCTGCATGCACTACCTAATTCACTACTTCGTTTTCTATTTCTACGTGACGGCGAACTTGCTCATCGACTTTCACATGGCACATATGGAACTCTCCCAATCATAGGTTTCTTCGCTGGCGCAGTTGCAGTCAATGAAACCGAACGTGCCGGCGGAATCGGAAGCGCTGGCCTTGCAATCTTTATCGCAGTGGCATTGATTGGAATCTTTGATGCCTTCTCCGGTTTTGCTGCGGTACTTGGCTTTTGGATTGGTGAATTAATTATCGGAAATGTTGCAAGCTTCCGCGATATTTTGATCATGATTTCAGTTGGAATCAGCTGGTTGTTGCCGATTCTTTTTGCCTCAATAATTCAGACAGCAATTTCAAAAGATTTCCATGATGAAGTTAAGGGCGAACCTAAATTTATATTTAGACTTATTGGAATTATTGGTTCTGGCCTAGTCGGTGGGGCGGTGTTCTTCTTAGGACAAAAGCTTGCAAATAGTGTTCTCATTAACTTCGGCGACATGCGAAATGTTTCGCTACTAGCTTTTACAATTATTGTAATCGCGGTAATTATGCGTGGGATTCTTGACGAATCTATTCTTCATGCAGATGCGAATGAACACCTTAAAGATGAATCACATTTAGAGGGCATCACAATTTCTCGCATCTGTTCACCGCTCACCGCGTTATCAATCTTGGTAACAATTGTTGCCTTCTCTTACATCTGGACGAATTCAGCTCAGAAATCAATAATTATTGCGCTAATTTTTGCAGCGCCATATTTAGTTCTACTTGTTCGATTCAATGAAGTTAACTCAAAATTCTTGGCACGAGTAAAACGAAATATTCTGTTCGAAAGCTTGATTGCAGCAGGCATCAGCTTCTTGATTTTCAAAGAGGTCTCTACTTTGCCGCTTCTTAGTCAGGAAAAAGCCCAATGGTTCCTAATTTTGGCGGGTATTCCCGGAATTATCCATGCAATTTATAGCGCTGCTTGTGATTCAAGTGATCGACAGGAGATAATTGCCTAATGAAGAAGTTCGTAATTCTCCTTATCTTGCTTTCCATGGGCAAGGTTGCTGTGGCATATGCAGCCGAGACATCACCGACTTCTCGTTCATTTATCTTTGGCAATTCTGCACAAAGCGCCAGTAATTTAAATCAAGTTCTAGTTTTACTTACAGGTAAAGATGGAAAGCCTGGTCCTGCAGGCGTTGCTGGCCCACAAGGCTTAATGGGCATTGACGGCGTGCAAGGTATTGCAGGAATTCAAGGTGCACCTGGTGTTGCAGGTAAAGATGGAATTCAAGGACCAGCTGGTCCGCAAGGTTTACAAGGTTTAAAAGGCGATGTTGGTCCAGCAGGTGCTAACGGTGCGCAAGGTGCACAAGGTGCACAAGGACCCGCAGGTCCGGCAGGCGCAGCAGGAGTTGGTGGCGGTGGCGGTGGCGGAACTCTTGGCTATGGCGCGGGTGAAGTTAGTGTTGGCGCTTGTTCTGATTCTGCGACAGTTGGTTTGATTGCAAAATTTACTTCAAATGATTTTGTTTTCGACACGATCACAGTTGATAACTTGAAGGCCGAATGCGGTGGCAAGACGATGAAGTTCTACTTTGGAATTCAAGCGACTGGCTCACTTCACAATGGAACCGGCGAATATACAAACGGCAATTCAATTAAATGTACATTCACTCCAATTCCAACTACTGGTTTAGTTCGAATTCCACAATTTAATATTGATTCGGCAAACTCGACTTGTGTAAATCAAACAACTCCGGCCGGAACTTTCACTTTAAACAAGATCAGCACCGCTGATTACACCGACGCAATAGGATTTGAGATTACCTAATGGCTAAAAAGAAACCAGAAGCACCACAACCGGCGAAGGTCTCACAGCTTCCGTTGCCAATTTCTGATTCACCTTTGGTAATTGATTTACCTGATGGTCAGAAATTAGTTATCGGCAAGATGGCTGAAGGCAGCGTTATCGAAGTTGCAACTTGGCGCGGTACTGGTCGACCAGACTCGCGAACCAGCCGATTAATGCTTGGTATGAGCCCCGGAAATATTTCTACTGATGGCGCAGAAGCCACTGGATATGCATCAGGTGCAAAGTCCGATAAGAAGGCAGAAGGAGTGGCAAAGTATTTAGAAATTGCCAAAGGCGTATTGATCACTTGTCTTAATCTCGTAAAAAAGCTGCCGCTTGGCAAACTTAAGAATATTAAGTTAGGCAAAATTAAGTTGCCAGCTCGCAAGCCAAAACTTAAGAAGCCGGATGCAATCTCTGCAATTGCATCCCTTTCAACTTCAAATCCACCTTCAACATCTAATTCTGTAATTACATCAGCAATACCAGCTCCATCATCGAAGGCCACCAAATCTGATGCAAAATCTGATTCAAAATCTGATTCAAAGAGCGATGTTGACGACTGGCTAGCCCAGATAATTCAAAAGGCTGAATCGCGCAGCAAAATAGACTCCAAGCCTAAGAATTCGCCAACTTCATCACCAAAGACTCCTGCCCCAAAGAAAAAACAGGCAACAAGTGTGAAGAAATCCGCTAAAGGCAAGAAGTGAGAAGGTAGAATTGTAGGATGAAAAAGAGATGGATTAAGCCAGTAGCAGCAATTGCAATTGTCATCGCCTTGTTCCTTGGTGCCGGATTTAGAATCGGACATCCAATTACTGGTTTAAGCACTGCACTTGGTTCTGCAAAATCAAGTCTTGCAGTTTACAAACCAAGTGGGCAATCGCAAGTTGGTTCAAAGATTGTTGTAGAAATCAAAGGTCTTGGAACTGCAATCGGAATTGTTAAATCAGCAGCTAGCGGAAATGTCGACGTTGATCTTGGCGCAACATTCAACCGAGTTTCAGAGAAAGATGTTGACGGAAAATTGGTTGTCGTAATTCCATTCCTAGGTTCAATTTTGGGAATCGTCGGGCTGTAAGCCCCTTTTAATTTACTTTCCGTTTGGTGAAAGTGTAAGTCGTAAAACTACGGTCTTAGTTGGAATCAAATTACTAGAACCTAAATCGATCTTTGCATTATCGAAGTAAGGAATCTCAGCCTTCTTTAAGGCAACTGCAAACGCCATCGCCTGTTCAATTCCATGACCCTCACCCTCAAGGGTGGAATACCCACCAATTACTTTTGCATAAAGAACCGCCGTATTTAGCGCCATCTTTTTTGCTCTGATGTATGTCGCAATATCTTGATTAATTCTCGTTGCGTCTACGGTTTCGTAAGCCAAAACCATGCCATCTACATAATTTGATCCCGCAATCTTTCCAACCTTGCCAGAACCAAGTACGCCACCGCCACCAATTACCGGAATAAAAGAGATTGTCGCAAGAAAGATAACCATAAGCGCCAAGAACGAGTCTGCGAAGAGCCAACCTGCTTGGCTGGTTGCATCTTCTTCCTCGAAGGAAATGCGCTTACGCGCCACTAGTTAAGACCTTTACTCTTGCTTATTTTTTCTAGTGATTTAGTGATTGATTCAACTGATTTCGTTGCATTTAGCAATTTATCAAGCGCTCTAGCCAACGTCATATTCATAGTTACATTTGTAACCTTCTGCTTCTCGAACAAATATGAAGCGATTTCAACGGATAGCAAAATACGCTCACGATCGGTCTCTTTTTCAGCCATCATCTGAAGCTCGGTAACTCGGCGAGAGAAGACTGAAGCCAGCAATGTAAGCACAATTACCACGATAATGATCATGAAGTCGAGCATCGCGATATTCGCAATTTTCCACTCACTACCCAGAACGCCATATCCGTTCTGCCAGAAATCCAAGAAGTTCACAATATCTGTGCCATTGGCCTTCAAATATTTGGAGAATGCAGTTGTTGCTTCGCCCACGGCCGCCCAAGTAAGTGCAACCGGCAAGAAGACCAATACGTTACGCAGAACGGTGATAAAACGTGTCCACTTGGCCATGCTTACACCAGCTTTAAGTTCTGGCATTGGTAAGTATTCGATTGGATTCAAGCTAGCCCAAATCTGCAAATCTTTCTTGTATCGCAGCGCATCAATCAATCCACTGACATAACCATCATTCACAACGTTATATTTACTTGCCCAGGCCAAAGTCTTCTCAGCCAGAATTAAATTAAGTTCGGGTTTCTTTACGCGCGCCATAACAGGGGAGCCTACTAGAAGATAGGTCTAATTTAAATACAAGCTTTAAAGCCCAGTAAACAAGAAGTCCGAGAACCCAGTTCCATAGGCATTCTCAACAAGTATTGGCCCACTGAAGCCTGATAAACCAGATGGCACATTTATAGTTAAAGAAGTATCCGAATTTATAGTGAAGGTCGCCGATGTAAAGCAGACCGCAACAGATGTCGTTGTCAAGAATCCAGAACCGATCAAGGTGATCGTTCCACCAGGTGAGGCGGCTGATGAAGTTCCCGAAGTAATTACTGGTGCCTGATTAGTTCCTTTTGACATCGTATTTTCACCAACAAGGACAATCTCTGTTGGATATGCCTGTGGACGTGCAATTGGAAGGTAAGAATAATAAGGATGGAAAGTCACGGTAGATGTATCGCTAATAGCAACTAAATAGTTATCACTTGCCGCCTTTGTTGCAACTATTCGACATGTTCCCTCAGTAGTTACCGTGATAATCGAATTACCAGATCCGCTGAGAGTGCATGCACCAGCAGTAGAAAGACTAGAAACATAAGCAAAGCTCAGAGTTCCACTTCCGGAACCGCCAGTAGTTAGCAGAGTGGCTGACGTTGGATTGCCATTGAATACTTCGTAAAGCGGAACTACAGTTAAAGTCGCTTGTGCTGCCTTATTAATAGTTAGCGTGCTTGTTTGATAAGTAATGGCGGCATAATTCGAAGTTGCCCCACTCGAAAGAGTTAAAGCAGAAGGTGTAATCGAGTAAGAACCAGCGTTCGCCGGTTTAGTTGCAGAAGGTCCATAAGAAGTTCCACCGATATTTGAGTAACTAAATGTGGCTCCAGAAATAACATCACCCGTCACTAGACCAGATACCGAGGAGACCGATGGTGTGAATATTGCAGTATCACCGGTATATGTAAGAGCGGTTGGGGTATCTGATGTTACGGTTAAAGTATCGGCTACCGTGATCGTGAATGTTCGAGAAGTACTGGTTTCAATCAAGTAATTTGAGTCAGCTGCTTTTGTCGCCACAATTACACATGTACCTATGCTTGTGGAGCGAAGAAAATTATTGGCTGTTGCATTTTCAAGTGAGCACCCTGATGCCGTACCGCCGGAGGCTCCCGAAACAATTGAATATGTAATGTCACCTGTCCCAGAACCACCTGTGGGAGTCATAGTTACCGTTCTAGAATCACTGTATTTGCCAGTGCTTAGACTTAGGGAGAAAGTCAAAGATGGACTCTGAGCAATCTTTTGCACCGTAACTATTATTAAGGTCGTTGCGGTTTCACTATAAATATCCGTAGCGGTAATCGTTTCATAGTATGTGCCTGCATTAACATTGTTTGACACAAGCAATTTGGCAATATTTGAAGTTGATGTATCAATTGTGATTCCAGCATTTAATGGCGAACTTACCAATGTAAAAGTCTTAGTTCCTGATCCATTTGTTGCGGTAACGGTATCAATTCCAGCCGAGCCATAGTTTGTGGAAAGATTTGTGCTGAATTTAGTAAGAACAATAGCTTGAGGTATTTGTGTAGAAGCTAGGGTATTTGCCGGCACTCCTAGCCCGCTAGCATTTCTGCCCGAAACAGCTGCCCTTATATATTTCCCTCGAAGTGAATCGGTTATTGCGAGAGTAGACGCTGTAGCGCCGGCAATCGTTGAAAAAGTTAAGTTGTCTGCAGAACTTGCCCAGGTGTATTCGTAAGAAGTGGGAGTATTTGACCAAGTTCCGGTTGTAGTGGAAAGCGTCTGTCCAACGCGAGCGACCCCACCACTCACAACACTCAATACCGGTGCGGCAGTATTAACTGGTGAGGTTTTCACACCACCGGAAGTCTCGTTTCCACCGCGAACCATTGAAACCATAAAAGTTGATGGAACGGCGGTATCGCCGGTATCAGCAACGGCAATAGTTATCGTATGAGTACTAATTCCAGATGCGTCTGGTGGGTTGGCGGTCTTATTCAAAATTCCAACGATAGTTTGCACCGAGCTCCAGCATGTAATTCCAGAAAATTGTGAAGTCGGTGTTATAGCTGTGTTGCCACTTGCAGGATTAACTCGGATCACTTTGCCATTTGCTAGGTAGGCATAATTTGTATTATCTACTAAGACTGCAGCTACATCCCAGTCAGCGCTACAGCTTTCTCTTGAAGCAAAGGCATAGTTCATGCTTACAGAAGTGGTCACTGAATCGGCTTGAACTTGAAATGTAAGGGCAGAAATCTGGGTAACGGTTGTGGTGTAACCGCCTGCACTAAGTACCGAAACCAACTTATCCCGAAGAACGGTGTTATTTGCCCCGGGAGAAGAACCGATTGAATCTAAGTAAATTCCTGTACTGGCAATTTGTCTACCAGCACCTTGATCTATCGAAGTAAATTGCTTCATAGCTGTGGCAGAGTTTGCAGCAATTAGCGTTGGGGTCCCTGTAAGTGTTATTCCTGTTGCACCATTTAGTAATAGATTTGCAGCGGCTGTTGCATTTGCAATAGCCGCTAAATCGTTTACAGCAGCATTTGCGCTTGGGGCCGAAAGAGTGAAGGCAAATACAAATGCGAGAAATGAGGCTGCTCTCTTTACTCGACTTGATTTACGGCATCTTGCATTCTTTGGAGAAAGTTTTCGCAAGAATGGCACGCGTCATCCTAACAACTTTAAGCCCCTAGGACAATAGGTGCTTAATAAATCCTTATACCGTCCCAGTAAACAAGAAGTCAGAGAACCCTGTTCCGTAGGTATTCTCAATCAAGATTGGTCCACTAATTCCAGCAATTCCAGATGGCACATTTATAGTTAAAGAAGTATCCGAATTTATGGTGAAGGTCGCCGATGTAAAGCAGACCGCAACAGAAGTCGTTGTTAAGAATCCAGAACCGATCAAGGTGATTGTTCCACCAGGTGAGGCGGCTGATGAAGTTCCCGAAGTAATTACTGGTGCCTGATTAGTTCCTTTTGACATCGTATTTTCACCAACTAGAACAATTTCAGTTGGATATGCCTGTGGACGAGCTATTGGTTGGTTTGAAATATATAGATGGAAGGTAACTGTTTGGGTATCAGAGATTGCGACTAAATAGTTTGCAGTCGCCGCCTTTGTCGCAACTATGCGACATGTTCCAGCAGAGGTAACGCTAACAGTTGAACTATCAGATCCGCTTAGTGTGCAACCACCTGCAGTTGAGAGCGATGAAACATAGGCATAAGTAACAGTTCCGGTATCTGAGCCGCCAGTTGTTAGCAGAGTTGCAGTTGTTGGGTTGCTATTAAATGGTTGATAGAGCGGAAGAACAGTAAGGGTTGTCTGCGCAGCTTTGTTAATTGTTAAGGTGCTAGTTCTATAAGTAATCGCGACATAGTTAGAGGCCGCGCCACTTGAAAACGTTAATACAGATGGCGTGATTGTGTAGGTGGAAGCGTTTGTCGGAATTGTTGTTGATGGGGCGTAGCTCACCAAAGTTGAAATAGTTTGGCTAAACGCACGAATCGGCCAATAAGGAGTTGCCTGACCTTTATTCTGACCACCAACACCAGCCCAAGGAACAAGTGATGCACCAATCCAGTTTGAGCTTTCAGTAGATCCCCAATAAAGATAAGTCGCTTCGGTTCCTGTAAGCCCTATTGCACTCATCTGGCCATACATCAGAGCTAATTCACCAGAAGAAGGTAAGAACCAATCTGAATAACTTCCCAAAGTTAAGTTTGCAGCGCTATACCCTGCACCACCTGTGCAATTTGCAATTATGATCGCTGTGTTTGAAGCACCAGTTCCAACCGCAGTTCCACTTGCGCCAATCGTTGTCGTGTATGGATTAGCTCCGCCTTCACACCAGTTATAAGTTGTTTTACTGACTGGGGCGGGAGCTGCTTCTAGATATGTGCCACCAGAGCTAATTCCGGCTGATGAATTTATTGCAGTTCCTGAAACGTAAAAGACAATTCCACCTGCTGGGCCGATTTGCCCAATTGAACAAGATCCACCTTGGGCGCATGTTGGAATGGAATTTGAGCTATAGGTATAGGTTGCCCCCGAAATAACGTCGCCAGTTATTAAACCTGAAACTGAACTAACCGTAGGGGTGAAGTTTGCAGCAGATCCCGTATATGTAAAAGCAGTCGGAGTATCTGAAGTAACTGTCAAAGTATCTGCGACAGTAAAAGTAATTGTTTGAACGTATGAAGCTGTCGCACCTTTAGCGTCTGTGACAGTAATTGTGTCTAAATAGGTGCCAACGGCCGTTCGGGTATCAATAGTAAATAAAGCTGTAGTTGTATCAAAAGTAATCTTTCCACTGGCGAGCGAGAGGGAAGATGCCGAGACTGTTTTGGTGTCAGTACCGCCGGTAAATGCAACCGTTCTAGTGGTTCCAGCAGCTCCGTACTTGTTTGAAATAGCAGTCTGCAGTGAAGTAAATGTTATTGCAGGATTTATGGTCAAGGTTGCAACTGTTGTCGTTTCGATCGATGTAATGCCTGCTGTTGCACCCGAACCTGTAAAGGTAACAATTGCTCGGTAGCGATATTTATTCATAGCAGTGGTCAAAGTGCTCGTTGTAAAGGTCTCGGTTGTGAAACCAGAACCGGATGAAACATCAGACCAAGCAACTGATCCGACCGCAGTTGTTGTATCCGTTGCCACCTGCCATCTGATCGTTCGAGTAAGTGGCGAAGGCGCCGAAACTGTTGTTAAAGAAAAAGTATTTGTCAGACCAGCTGTAGTTGTATCACTTGCCGGCTGAGCCGAGATACTCGTTAAATTAAATGTGACATCCCTTGTTGCGGATGCATAATTTGAAGTAGCTGCGGCAGAAGCGCGCACAACGCAAACTCCCGGTGCGTTAAAAGTTAAAACACCAGTGCTTGAGTTTACGGTGCAGCTTGTGATGCCTGCGCTGGTGACCGAATAAGAAATTGTCGCACCGCCCAATGCAGATGCAGAAGTTGAAGGAGTTAAAGGAGATTGCTGAACTAAAGCAGAAGTTGTTGGCGACCAAGTGACAGTTTGGGCAAGCAGCGACTGAGTAGATGCAGTCGCTGCTGATCCTCCGTCATATGAAACTCTGGTTGTTGTAATTGTTGCGACAGAATTTGTTCCAGGCGCAACACCAGAAATAGTTGCAAGTCCAGTGCCACTTATCGAAACACTGCCACCTGCCGTTGCAGTACCTCCCCAGGTAAAGTTTGAGTCATAGTTGCTGATCTGAACAGTGAATCCATCTGCCGTTCGCGTGTAAGTTCCAAAAGTAGGTACTAAGGGCTCGGAAAGGCTTATTGAGAAGTAACCAGTATCGGACACTTGTCCATAAAAATCAGTAGCCCTAATTTGTAAGTTGGTATAAGTCCCAGCAGTGAATGTTCCAGCAGGGTTGTATTCAAGCGCTCCGGTAGAAGAATTAACTACTAAAATTGATGGAAGATTTCCACGCAGCGAATAGGTAAACGGAGTAAATCCCTGTCCCACTGTTAACGTATACGAGCAAGTCGTTGTCTGATTTGCACCGCAAGCATTTATACTTGTATTTAATCCAAAATTGTATGTGTTGTTTCCCCTTCCATAAAAAGGAAGGACAGATGAAATATTCAATGTGGCGCCACTAGTCGTAGATGTGAATAAAAACTTGGTATCGACTATGGCATAACTTGTCATAGCGTCGTATTTCCATAAAAGTCTCATGTCAGCACCGCCACCATTTTCGTGGTGGAAAACTCCTATCGGATACCACTGCCCCCTGGTCAGGGCAATCGTGCCGGTTGAGTTGCAATTCTGGCCGGTCTGAGCGCCCTGTTCAGCCCAATTACTTATTACGTCCGTTGATCCAAGCCTTAACCAAAAACCATCATCAGCTTGATCACAAAAAGTGAATGTCCCAGTCCATGGCGCTAAGAGGTAACCAGTTCCATAAGTTGTAAATCCATTAACTGGGCAACCACTTGGACTTCCACTGCCCCAAGCGAAATCTATTCCGCTGCCTGTAACGCTACTACAAACGAACGGTGGAGATCCCGTAAATTCGGTTAGCTGTCCTTGATTATATGTGCTGCCAGTTGTTGCACCGGGATCCCCTCGCCAATAAAACTGAAGGCCACTTCCATCTGCTTGTGCAGTATTGATGTTCTGGAAAAGTGTTATGAATAAAGTTAAAACTAAAAAAAGACGGAGCCGTTTACGCATTAAACTTTTTGAACGAATTTGTTTATTTCGTAAATTCCTACTGGCTCGCACTTTGCACCGTCAAACTGCTCACTGTGTTCATAGTTGCGAGTGGTCTTAAAAAAGCCACCGTATAGACACCATTTGTTGTGGCATAAGTTAGGTATTCATAGCCGTCATAGGCATAGCCGGTTCCATTTGCCATGGTGCTGGATGTAACCAATCGACCATATCCATCAATAAAAGAAATGGCATTGGCACGGGTTTTTGAATTATCGCTGCTGATACTTAGGAGAAGGCGATCAACTTCTCCGCTGGCATCAGTAAAGATTTTCATGGCAGCTGGAGCAACACCGGAAGGATAAAGCTGAATTTTGAAGTTGCTGCCGCGGCAGCGAAGTGCATCAAGACCCGAAATTTGAATGTTTGCTACGCGAGATTGGCCGCTGTAAGAAGCCGCACTCGGCACTAAATTTATTCCAACCCATTGATCGCAAGACTTAATCTGATAGATGCCTTGGCCAAATTCAACTCGACCAGAGTTCAGGGATATATTCGCAGCAACCGTTAGGCCAGTAAATGCCAGAATTAGAATGCCAAAACCCAAAGCTATTTTTGAATTAGTGAACTTATTTTTCTTCGAAGCGGGAGCCAGCTCATCGCCGTCGTAATACTCATTTGTATCAACCCACACGAATTATCTCCCTTTTGAATATCGACCCGAAGTCTACCCGACCCCTCTTTCTTGGAAAATGGCTAAGGCCCGTTGACTATCGACTCCCAGATCGCCCGGTGACTAGATATTGGGCTGAATTTGTCACCATTTCTGAGAAATTATTATCGGTTGGGACCAGAGTCGCACGAATCGTTACATATGAATGAATTGATGGACGGTAGGAGCAGATTGTGGTGAATGAATTACTAACGTTGACAACTTTATTCTTACAGCCAGGTATTACTTTGCCCGCAACTCTAAAAGTTACCGTTCCCGCTACTGTAGAAATTGCAGTGATCGCCTTTGCTTGGCGATAGATGAAATTACCAGGCGCAAGAGTTAGAGATACGCTGGCCAATACTGATGAATAACGAATAATTATTAAACCTGTTCCACCAGCACCACCTTGGTATGGTCCGTTGTAAGAACATCCACCACCACCGCTTCCAGTATTTGCAGCGCCAGCTTCGCCTGGATATGAAACGTTAGATCCACCACGTCCACCAACGCTGCTTCCACCAAGTGCCCGTGTTCCACCGTTGGTTCCACCGCCACCACCGCCAGCAATGTAACCACTAGCACCAATGGAAAATAAATTTACATACGTTGCATAAGTATTTATTCCTGCACCACCAGCACCTCCCGCTCCACTTCCAGTTACAGCACCACCAACCGCACCTGCACCTCCTCCACCACCGCCAGATTGGTATGCAGCATTTGCCGTTGCACCACCAGCATTTCCATACTTAACAGCAGCGCCGGATGGCAATGTTTGTGTTGATGATCCACCGTTATTCGTGCTTGTATTTTCCGTAGCACCGCCACCGCTACCACCGTTAGCTCCTGAAGAATTTGCCGAAGTTGAACTGTATGCATAAGAGGCGCCGGCACCACCACCAATTGCAACAACACTTGATGCTGAACCAATCCAGGAATCTTCACCATTACCTGATCTATTCAATGCGGGATTCAAATCAGCGGTACCAGGTATTCCACCTGCTCCGATTTTTAATTGAGTAGCAGAAGACGAACTAACTGTGTATCCAGAATAAAAAACAACACCGCCTGCACCACCACCACCACCCCACGCACCCGAACCACCCGAACCACCACCCGCAACAATTAAGAAGTCTGCAGAAGTTGTTCCAGCAGGCGCAGTCCAAGAATTTGTCCCAGTGCCTTTAAACGCGACGTAGCAATATCCGCTTCCAGATGCGACGACAACATTTGCATCAGAATTTGCAGTAGATATGCAAGATCCACTTCCGATTGCTGCTGCATTTGCGGGTGGGGCGATGAAGAGCATCAAAGTAGAAATTAAGGATGCAGAGAGCAAAGCCGTAAGCAGTCTCCGTATCATTTCGCAATTATAATTCATCTAAACCCATGCACCATATAAGATTTCGGTATGACCAATCACGGCAATATGTATGGCCCAGCCTTCACATTCCTTGGAATCCCAGCCTGTGATTTGGATGATCCGTCGACATACAAGGGCGCCGATGTAATTATTTTGGGTGCACCAATCGACTCTGGAACTTCACATCGATCTGGCGCAAAATTTGGACCACAAGCAATTCGTGGTGGCGACTATTTACCACATGATGGATCTCGACCACATCTTGCACTTCGAACTGATGGTTTAAAAGATCTTAAAGTTTTTGATGCAGGTGATTTATTAATGCCTGGGGGAGACCTCGTTAAATCTTTGGAAGTTTTGAAAGTTGCAACAGAGAAAATTTCACGTGCTGGAATTATTCCGGTGGTTCTTGGTGGCGATCATTCAATTGCATCTGCAGATGTTGCGGGTATTGCGATGCACCGTGGCAAGGGCAAAATTTCAATGATTCACTTCGATGCGCATGCTGATACTGGTGAAGATCAATTTGGTGCACTTGTTGGACACGGAACTCCGATGCGAAATCTAATTAACAATGGATATGTTCGCGGTGATCGCTTCCTGCAACTGGGGCTTCGCGGATATTGGCCAGAAGATAAAACGCTAAATTGGATGCGCGATCAAGGTATGCGTTCGTACGAAATGACTGAAATTCATCACCGCGGATTGAAAGCAGTCTTGGATGAATCATTTGCAACTCTTACTAACGAATGCGATGGTGTTTTTCTATCAGTTGATATTGATGTTGTTGATCCGGGAATGGCCCCAGGCACCGGAACTCCTGAACCAGGTGGAATGACAAGCCGCGAATTACTTGAAGCGGTAAGACGTATTTGTTTAGAACTTCCGATTGTCGGAATAGACATTGTCGAAGTTGCACCGCCATTTGATAGCGCTGATATCACTGCAATCTTGGCTAACCGCGTAGTCCTTGAAGCTCTGTCTGCAATTGCAAAGCGCAGAAACGGAACACCATACAACCCAACACAGAACCTTTTGGATCGCTAAGCAAAAGATTTAAAGCGTTGCCAGAATCATTTCGATATCTGAAATTTTTGTCCAAGGGTTCACAATCGCAAAGCGCAAAATTGGTTTTCCATCATGCGAAGATGGTGGAATAAACCCAATTTGATCGGCTAATAATTTATCGCTCCACTTTTGATAGTCGCTCTTTTCCCATCCTTTACGCGTAAAAGCCACGATTGAAAGTTCTGGTTCGCGAAGTAGTTCAAGATTTGGATGGTTCTTAACTAATTCTGCTGCTTGCTTTGCAACAGTTAATGATTTCTCCATTGCTTCGGTATAGGCATCAACCCCATGTGCGGCAAGTGAGAACCAGAATGGCAGCCCACGAACTCTGCGAGTTAAGTGAATTGCGTAATCAGATGGGCTCCAAGAATCATCATGCAGAGTCTCTAGATATGAGGCATGCTGAGTATGAACTTCCTTCGCCAACTTTGGATTGCGATAAATCAGGGCACACGCATCGAATGGTGCAAATAACCATTTGTGTGGATCAACGATAAATGAATCGGCTTCTTCAACACCTTTAAATAATGGACGAACAGATGGTGCGCACAACGCGGCAAGTCCATATGCACCATCAACATGGAACCAAATACCACGATCATGTGCAGCTTTTCCGACTGTTTCTAAGTCATCAATAATTCCAAGGTTTGTAGTTCCTGAAGTCGCTACAACTGCAAAGACTTGTCCATCGCCACTTGCATGCAAATTATCAATCGCGATACCTACGGCTTCGCCTTGTAATTTACCGTTTACGTCAGTGGCTATTTTTAGAACATCTACATCCATCACATTTGCAGCACTAACTATTGATGAATGTGCCTCGGCACTGCAGGCAACAACAAATCGTTTTGCATCTGGAAACTTTTTACGCGCTTGGGCCCTTGCGACAACTAAAGCCGACAAGTTTCCAATAGTTCCGCCCTGAACAAAAACACCACCAGCGCTTTGTGGCAGGCCAGCTAGATCAGATAACCAACGAAGCGCTTGATTTTCAGCGAAAACCGCACCAGCACCTTCTTGCCAAGATCCGCCATACAACGCACTTGCGCCAACAACTAAATCAAATAAGTTTGCAAACTCACTTGGCGCAGATGGAATGAAAGCTAAGTTGCGTGGATGATCGGTAGATATACAAGCCTTTGCTAATACTTCAGTGAAAACTTCTAAAGCCTTCTGTCCGCCCAAACCCTTTGCCGTAATTGTGTTTCCAATTTCATTAAATAAATCTTCTGCAGTACGTGGACCATCTAAAGGTGGATCACTTTTTAAACGCTCAAGACTGTAAGCAAGAACTTCCCTGGCCAGGGCCTCAACTTCAGGCGTGAATTCATGCATAGGGTGAAGTCTGCCACGGGATTGCGTACCATTTGGCACTATGGATTCCGAGCCTGATTATCTTGATTACTACTCGGATGACCCTGAAGTTTTAGAGGCTAAGCCACGTTTGCGAGTTACAAAATATCTTAAATATCTTGTGCTGGGCTCACTTGTCTTCATGGGAACGACTTATGCATCAAATTTAACCCTAAACACAAATAGCCAGACCGAGTTTGGGCAAGGCATTTCGCTGTGCTGTAACACCTAACGAACTTCCGGTGGTTTGATCACAAACCGATGGGTATGTTCCAGTTGCAGTTATGCTCACAGCAAAACTTTGGCCTGAGTTTAAAAAGTTTAAGCAACTAATAAATAATAAGAAGAGCGAAACCTTTGCAGTATTTCTATTCTTCACTTGTGAAGTATAAATTAATGCTTGTAAATAGACAACATACGGATGCTTGAAATTACCGCGTACCCGTCCTTGAAATTACTAGCACCGATAGCGAAGCTGAAGTCGTTGAGTAGGCGCTATTTGTTGGGACCAATCTTGCGCTCAAGTTAACCTGCCTTCTAACCGCAGGTTTCCAGCGACAGGTTTTGGATGATCCACTCACGCTTAGGTTTGTGCAACCAGCTAGCTTCTTACCATCTGCAGTAAAAGATATGCGCCCTGCCTGATCAACGCTTGCGGTAATAACTATGTATTGCCCCTTGGCAACTGTAGTAACGCCACCGGCGAGTGAAAGTGAAACAGTAGTAACACCATTTACAACTGTGATATTTAGATCAGTTGTTGTCGCATTGGCATAGTTTGTTGAATCAGTTGGTGTAAGAACTGCGGTAAGAACTACGCCACCCAAAGCGCCAGGTGTCCAGGAACATGTTGCACTTCCAGCCGAAGAGCTAACCGATGAACAACCAGAAATCGAAGAGCCACCGATTTTAAAGTTAACAGAGCCAGCTTGTGAAACTGTTGCGGTAATAGTTATTGCACTACCAAGGGCGGCTGATGTTGCGCCACCCGTAAGTGCAATTGTAATTGTGGGGGTAACTTGTCCTATGGTGATAACAATCTGTTTTGTTCCAGATTGCGAGGCAGCATCCGTTGCAACAACATTCTGCGTGTAGGTTCCAGCGTTCGCCGTGGCAGAAGCCGTAACGATTCCGTTGCTGATGCTTACCCCTGTTGGTGTTGAAGAGAGCGTGAATGTGTAAGGTGAAGTTCCCCCAGATGCAGTGAATTGCGATGAAGAGGCTGCAGTTCCATAAGGTGTAGAAATATTTGACCCACCTGCAACTACCACTGCAGTCGGTGTTGCACTAAGGGCTGTAGATGAATCAGAAGTTCCGGCGCTATTTATTGCACGAAGGCGCACGTTATAGGAAGTGCCATTTGAAAGACCGGTAATTGTCAGGGGAGTTGTGGTTGCAACTGGTGATCGAGTTGTCCAACTGGAACCATTATTAGTTGAGTATTCATAGTTCGTAATCGCAGCTCCATTTGTTGCACCTGCCGTGAAATAAACTGCCAACTGCCCACTGCTTGCTGTTATTGAATCAATAGTTGGGGCGGCGGGTGGCTGGGCAACTAAGACAGATGTCAAAGTGGGCGCGGTAAATGTGAGCGGCGAAAGTGCGTTGCTTGCCAGATCAACAATTGTTCCTGAATTCAAATCGAGCGTTGTTGATACTGCAATTCCATCACTATCAATATCACTTGAAGAGGTAGCAACAGTGTATGAAAAAACTAGGGCACGAGTATTTGTTCCAGAGGCATAGTTTGCATATCTAGTTGTCGAACCAATAGTTAGAGCAAGGCGTGGAGTGCCGGTAACAGTTACTGTCTCGGGAAAGTTTGCAGTGAAACTCAATGCCTGGGTAGGTTTAAAAGTCGCGTTTGCGGGGCCAGTCATAGAGGAAATAGTTGGGGCCGTCCGGTCGATTTCGATCGTGTTTGATGCCGAAGAGTTCGATGCTGGCCCGTTTGTACTAGTTACGGTTCCATAAACAGAATTTGCTAGGACTTGGGGAGTAAGAGTTCCTTCACTACACGAAGATATAGATAAAGTTATTGTCGTTCCAGACGACGCACTAGGCGAAAATGAACAACCAGTTGACGTGCCGGCATTAGAGAAATCTTCGGCGGCAATGGAATTAACATTTTGTGAAAAAGTAATTGAATAAGTTATTGCAGAAGCTGTATTTGTTGGTGTTGCTTGGGCAGATGTGAAAGAAGTTGGCGTTGGTGCATTTAAATACGTAATTGTTAGAAGACCGTTTCCGCTTTGATATCCGCCCGTTGAAGTAGTCGATGAAGCGCCCACTGCTAAAAATGAACCACCGCCACCACCTGCGCCCCAATGACTACTTCCGCCACCACCGCCACCACCTGTGTATCCACCACCACCACCACCTGCGCCACCATATCCGGCGCCACCACCACCAAATCCACCAGCGCCACCCGTTCCCCAACCGCCTCCAGAAACATCTGGCGTAGAAACTGAACTTCCACTTGGATAACCACGCCCGTATTGATTTGCAGAACTACCAGTTCCTCCGTCGCCAAGCCATCCACCACCACCACCCGCGCCATTTGTAGTGGTTGTATTTCCTCCATAACTTTCAGTACCGATTGCGCCATAAGCACCACTTGCTGCAGACGAACCTGCTGTACCAGTGCGAGCGGTCGTTGCATCAAGTCCGGGGTAGCTTGCATATGCAGCAGATGATGAGAAGCAACATGGTCCTTGACCGCCGCCACCACCACCCGCAATAACGAGTGGTGTTGTGCTTGGTCCTACTAAATAACTACCACCGCCACCACCGCCACCCAATCTCATTTGAATACCACTCGAATAACTTGTATTTGTTGCCAAGTTGCCTTGAGAACCTTTAAGGCCAACAGAAATTACAAGAGTTGAACTTGGAGTTACAGTTAACGTCGCTTGCATTCGTGAACCCTTGCCGCCAGGAGATGCACCATCTGCACCTGCAGCACCTTGAACATCAACAGTGATACTTGTGATTCCAGCTGGTACAACCCAATTTTCCCTAGACCCGCTTGCAGGAAAGGTGGCACGACAAAGTGAGCCAGCTGAAATTGTGCAATCTAAAGTCGGTGCGGCAT
>Ga0114964_10000862_pt1 | contig 22674 bp, 13 predicted proteins | sample C_131016_MF_Meta_FD_92638 | JGI IMG/M metagenome (GOLD analysis project Ga0114964, IMG submission 92638) | Freshwater microbial communities from Lake Croche, Canada to study carbon cycling - C_131016_MF_MetaG | ecosystem: Environmental > Aquatic > Freshwater > Lake | place: Lake Croche, Canada...
AAATAACATAAAAAATAAATATCAAAAATATATCACAATTGTAATTATTGTAGATCATTTCCTCGCCCTTTGAAAAATTTAAATTTAACAGGAAATCCTAAAATACATAATAAATAAGAATAAAAAATTGATTTGAAAGAATGGCGAAAGAGGCCAACGGCCAAATTTACGAAGTTTACTGAGTAAATTAACCCGGAAATAACATAAAAATATTTTCAAATTTAATCATAAATTATCATCAGAAATCAACTGTAGAATTAATTGCAAGATCCATTATATTAGTTTCATATTTACGTATTACTTTTTTATTTTCTTTGACATGAATTACGTCACGTTTAAAATTTAATCCTAATATGGCATATATAAATTTAAAATGACATTCTTTATATTTAAATAATTCATAAGCTATTTGTGAACGTGTTTCTTCATCAGGCGCATGCACTACTTTTAAAGCCATTTTAGTTTTTTCTGCATGTTATTATATTTCTAAACAGGTTTAACCTTTAGCAGAGACTTTTTCAATTAAAATTCCCATAGACATTTTTACACGGTCATCTACTAATTTTATAGCATCATCTAATGGTAAATGACTAATTTTTCCAAAGGCTTATTTGTATGGTCTATAGATACGACAAAGATCGTATTCAAGTATTGCATTTTTAATATGTTAATCACCTAATTTTTATAATTCCTAAAGTTCTTTATTAATTATTATGTATGATTAATCAATAAATTATTCATTTTCTAATTTTTTCTGCTCGGTAGATAGATATTAATGTGGAATATTTAATTATTTTTAATTAAGTTTTAGCGTTACCAACATAGAAACAGTTTATACTTATTTATCGGCATTTGCTTATAATTCTTAATTAATAATCATTTATTATCTGGCTTTATGGGTTTCCAAGAAATATTTTATAGTAGAACGTTCTAACGTCATATTTTAAATGGTTTTTGCATCAACTTTTATTGGTGGTAGTTCTTTTTCAGCAATTTTAGTTAATATTTATTCTTATTAATGTTATTCAGTTTCATTGAAATAAATAATTTCACACCCTAAATCTTTAAGATTAGAAATAATAATATTTGTGGCGTTACATTTCATAGCTGATTTATAAGCGTCAAGATCTACAATTAAATTAAAAATTTTATCATTGATTGGACAATAAGAAGTACCAGTAATTTAGAATTTTTTGCGTTTATGTTCGAATATTTAAAATGTGCTTGTAGGTGCTGCATTATAACTATCTTATATGAAAACGTGATGTTCTTTTTCAGCAAAACGTCTTGATCTAAAAATACCTTAAACAAAAGACATAGGCGATGAAGAATTATTGTAAAAAGCGTGAATTCCGTAATCAAAATGGTCTTCAGAAAAATCTATTCCTTGAGCCATAGCACCGTTTCCACAAACTAAATTATACTGTTTAAAATGATAACTAATATCTTTAAAATGCTCTTATTTAATTTATCCATGAGTTTTTCCATTTTAATCTGGCAATAAATTTAATCCATGATAGCCTCTGGCTTTAAATCCATCTTTTAGTAAGGATTATTATAAAGTGAGCAACTTTTTGCGTGAATTAATATGAGAATATATTTGTTTACCATCTTCAAGAGCTTATTTCGTTAATTTTAATACACCATCAAACGAATTTTTATTAGTTACTTTATGAATGAACATTTTATGACCAGTATATGGTTTATAAATATTATATTCGACTCTAGCACGCCTTTCAGTGTAAAATTCTAATCTTGGGATTGCAGAAGTTCTAAGTTGAGCGTCTAAAATTAAAATGCGTTTTGATTATGAAAGTAGTCTAATAAATTTATAAAGTAATGCGTTTTAATTTCTGGCTAATTTTGAATTTAATTATTCATAAATACTCATGTATTCATCTAAAACTAATAGTTCAATTGGCTAATCTAAAATACGCTCCATAGATTCTACTTAACAAATTGTAAAACCATCGGTAGGATCTATTGAACCTTCTAAATCTTGATAAGAACATATAGGAATACCAGTTGGATTTCCATCTTTATCAAATTTATATCGCCTAAGCCAATCTTACGTTAGAAGACACCGAACTGACAAAATTATTCCAGATTATTTTTTCATTGATTTCATTATTTTAATAGTATTTTCTGTTTTTCCTGATCCCATAGCAGATTTAACGCAAAGTAATTCATAATCATTATTAAATTTAAATTCAACGTGTTTTCTATTTTATGTAGGAATAAATTCAAGAGGATAGCAAATATCTGTGTTAAATTCTTTCGACATAATTTTTTATTCTTCTGTTAGTTCACTTTCAATCGGTATTGTTAAAACTTTATTTTAATTTCTGTGACAATGGATTCTAATATTTTTTTTGCCAATTGTACCATAAACTTTACCATCATCATTTGATTAATGTTATTTATCGCAAATTGGACATTTATTTGTGTAAGAATCAGCAAATTTAAATATTATTAGTGTAGCATTTAATTATTTTATTTCTAAATATGGATAAGCGGATTTAATTGGTTCTAAAATTTATTGATGACTAAATGTAATATATTTGGTATTTTAAAAGTCAAAAATGGGAGTTTTTAATAGAACTGGCTAAGCATTAACTTTATGTAAAGATGGATCGCAAATTTATGTAATAGACATTTATTCTGCAGTAAATTCTGTAACAAAACGATTTTTCATTAATTATCCATCTTTTTCAAATTTAACGGAATTTATAAACCTAAGCGAAGAAGTTTAATTGCCTGATTTATAAATATTTATGTCAAGTGCTTTATTATCAATTTTATCGTACTTTTATTTCATGTAATTACCGATTTCCTTCATTAAATCTCTATGAACAATAATATTTGATATTATATGGTAAGAATATTTCATAATTTCTTTCTTTTTACGATGACAAGTGGCAAAGTATAATTCTAACCCATGATGTACACCTTATTTTGATAGATATTTTTATAATTAAGCTTTAAATGTAATAATGTCAAGTTAGATAGTACCATCAATATCGAAAAACATTTTATGGAATTAATTACGCTCTGTAATAAATTCATGTACTGCAACCGATTTATTTTCTTAGGCAAATTTACTTGCTTATTCTGGCGTCATAATTGCTACACTTCGATTTATAATTCCATTTTATTTTTTTTCTAGTCTAAAAAGGCATTAATCTTCTTCAAAATCATCGCCTAATTCTTATATTATTTTGTTAATTTTACCAGTTTTTTCTTCCTTTTTAATGAAAAATTTATTAATTTAAGACATGTAACCATCAAGAATTTTATTTATGTCAACCAGGTTAAAATGTTAAATTTATAATTCACAACTTGGCACAACAGATTCTGACGCTTTTTTCCCATATAACAATGGAACTATAAATACTGTTTCATTTTCATTTTTAATATGCGGGTAGGTGCTGTTAATATATTTACAAATATTTGATTTACCCGATAACCTAATACGTTTACAATATTATTCAATTTGAGCGATAGCTTTTAATTAATTATTTTTGCGGGATTCTTAATCTAAATCTAACATTTATATTTCTTTTAATTTTTAACGACATTCTTCAAAATTTGTTTAAGCTCCTTATTAAATTTCTGAAATATGTTTTGAAAGTGCTTAATCAATATTTTCTTTTGAATATAAATGTTACAAGAAAAATTATTTAATTGTGTTTCTACAGAAAATATTTAGTGAAGACCATTGAACACCCTTTACTTATAATTTAAATAATTTTGAGCCATCTTTTTAAATAAATTAATCAATAAGTTGATCAATTTTATCTCCGCTTTCAAAATAATCTCCAAGACCTTAATCAAGTCTATAATATGATTTTTTGGCTTTTGCTGCACAATATCTCACGATAATTTCTTCGGCACAAACACTTATACGTTTCGGGAAAAATGATTACAAATATTCATTAATTTATGACTCAATTTATTCAAATTATTCTTTTCGTTATTTAGCTGTCTTATTTTACGGTTATAATACATCTTTTGATAACCAAAATACAGAATCTGTGTCATTTGCAATAATTCTAGTTTTACCGTCTATTTTACCATATAAATTTTCTATGGCTTCATTTAATTTACGTAGACAACAACGAGCCTGAGCAGTAATTGATGCTGAAATTTCAAATTTGTAAAATGGATTAAAATCTGAACCAATGCCACCGAAAAATGTATTATTTGCAGTTTTAATTGCTAATTATTTATTTTCATAGACTCTTATTTATTATTCTAATTCTTAACGTTATTTTTATGGTGTTTGAGCTGTAATACTATTTTTTGCTATTTTTTATTTATTTTTTATTTCTGCACGTCCATCAAGAAATTCACGACAGCACATTGGCAAAATTCCTTCTTAAATTTCAGATTTTAAGAAATATAATTCTCTTTTGATTTCTGGATCATCGGTTGCATCAATAATATTTACTTTTTCACGCCAATTTTCACCAAATTTTGTTTCCGGATTATTAACTAATGTTTCTGGTGAAATATTAAAAGCAACAATTACTGATGGATATAAACTAGCAAAATCATGACAAATTACCATATCTTAAACTTTTAAAACATAATCTTCATTTACATCAGTTAAAGCACCTTTAAATTTTCGTTTTTTTATTTTTGGAGCTGTAGGGTCATCTTGAATAATTTCATCGGGATTTTTGTAAACTTTATGATAGGCTGGCATTAGTTTTTTCTCAATGAACATTCTGGCTAATTTTATTTAATTTTTTGTGTTAGCTGTTTCATATAATTCAAATGAAAGTGGTACATTCCAAATTGCCATTTCTCCAGCCCATTTACCAACAATATCACGAGACTCAAATACCTTTTATAAACAAATTGTATCATATAATGCATATTCCATTTCACTTGTTAAATCTTCTGATGAAATATGTAATTTTCTTTATAAATCTTAATAATTATGTTACTTTTTTGCTTCTATTTTAAATGATGCTAAAAATGAATCAAGAGATTTATTAGGTAATAATTTTAAATCATCAGCAGACATTTATTGACAAAATAGTGGCATAGCATCATGTAAATATAATTAAGGAATTTCTTTAAAACCTTTTGTAATAATAAAATTAGCTTCCGCTGAAACTTTATATTATATATTTTATGGTGTTAAAATGTGTGACGATCTGCGGACAATAAATGGAAGATCATAACCTTAAATTTCGTGCTTTTTACTAAAATCCGCTTAGTTTTATTTGTCACAATCGTTCATTGAAATAGTTGAACAAGCATTAAAACCAACCATAATTTTGGGTAAATCATGATGAAATTAATTTGAACCAATCATAATATTTTAAATGAAAAAATCGCACATTTATGTTTCACTTTTAAATGCTCTTTAAATTATTTATTCTTATTCGTCAATTTCAAGTCTTTCTCTGATTTGATTGATATTAAATTTATATCCGCTTCTATAGAAAAGACCAAATTAACGAACCTTTTGTCCATTTTATTTATATTGAAGCATAAATTAAATACAACCGATAAATGATTATTTGTCATCAGCTTTAGGTATATTGAAATAAATTCCGTCCGTTGTGTATGTTTCTATATCCCAAAATATTTCAACTAATTTTTCTATTGGAAATTCGAATTTATGTTTTAAAGATATTTCCGTAGCAATTTTCATTCTAAATGCTTTACTATTTCCAATTGATGGACAAATAGGATGTGGCTCACAACCACACGGATATTATTCAGCGTATTTAATTTAATTCATCCATTCAGGCTCAAATTCCTCAAATCGTTCGTTTTTCTTGCTGGTAATCAATTAAATATCTGTTAATTATTATATTTTTCCGGCACTTAGTAAAATTAATGTAAATTCACGATAATTTGTTTTAATTATAAAATCATAAACATTTTATTAAATGGTTTGACTTTTCTAAGCATTAAAATTTGTTATCAATGTTTATTAATCAATAATTGCATTATTATCTATTTAAACTATTGGATTTTAACATTTTGCACATAATTATTCATTTTCTTCGCCAAAATTATCGGAAAAAGTTTCAGTCGACTCATCAGAAATTTCGCTTATTTCATTAATAATCCCAAAACAATTTTATGATTTAATATTTATTTCTATTATTTATTCAGTAATTTAAATAATTGGTTCCATTTATATATTTTAAATATTTAAATTTTTATGGAATACCGTATTGTGACGTTTAAAGTCTTATAACCGTTAAAACTGTTTATTGCACTATTAGCAATTTAGTTGATTATTCATTGATATTATAAAGATTGTATTCAAATCAAATTTTAAAAATGATCCATTAAAATAATCCCTTAAAATAATCCATTTAAATATAATAAAAAAAATAATAATAATTAATTCATAATTATCAAATAACTTTTTCAAACAACACGTCGTCATATTCGGGATTACATGATTGCTCCTCAACAACAGTAAAATAATCTGTAGTAATGTTATCTTCCAAAATATTCAACATTTCTTAAGTATAATATTTTGATTGTGTTTGCCATGAAATAAATTACAAATGTTCATATTCACCATTTATTTCAAATATTAAATCAGAAAGCTTATTAAAAAATCGTTTATAATTTTCGTCTGGTAAAACAAATAAATGACTATAATTTACAGGAATCCAAACTTCTTTTTGTGTTGCAAATTTTACTTTACCTTTTTTTATTTTTAGAGGTGATTTATAATCTGTATACAATTCTTTACAAATATAGTCTATAATTTGATGGCATTTTAAAATTATACATTTTAATTAATAACGCATCTTACCGTCGATCGGTTTAGTTTTTCCAGAAAGCCATTTATTATTTTGTTTAATTTTGTAAGCAAAATCTAGCATTTATAATTGTTCTACAATTTTTTCTTTAGAATATTCGCGCAGTCTATAATGGGCATATTTGTCGATTGATTCAGAACGACAGAAAGGACATTCTTCATTAAATTAATGTGTATTAATTGCGCAGTTTTTGCAGGCTTAGTGGTTATTGTCGCAGAGAGTGCGAAGATTTTTCTCGTCTTATTCTTCCATACAAATGTAGCATTGTAAATCGGGTTATGGAATTTCTTTGATCATTCCTAGTTTGCTATAAGTTTTGCACATTGTTTAGTTTGTATATTTACTATATATTCCTTCAAATCAAATTTTTAAAATATACCGTTAAATTAATCTATTAAAATAATCCCTTAAAAAAATAATTTTAATCATTATCCTATGGCCGCGTCCATAATCATTTTTGACATTGTATCATCAAATTATGCGTCAGGTAATTCTTATTAAAATTACATAAGTTATTGTTATGGTATTACTGCTTATTGGGCTATCATTTATAATAGTTATTAATTATTTTTTGGTAATTTTTTTAAATTTTTTTCAGTCACCTTTTTGCTACTATAATATTTTAATCTTTATTTAAGTAATTAACGACACCAGTTGATGGTAGAATAAAATTTATAAACTGAATTTTTACGTATATAAATGTAATCTGTATCAACTATATAATCAACAAAATTATCGTTTAAACCAGCCAATAATATGGATTCTATGACAATTCCCATTTTGTTTTTGTGTATTCCCAATATTTTATATTAGCTTGACATCATATATTCATAACTCTTTATTTAATAATCTTTGTAATCTTTTTAATTACTTTAATAATGTTATTAGCTTTCATTAATTTTATTAATTTTTGTAGTTTATTTTATATTGAAATTTTTATCACCAATCTATTTCCAAAATTGTTTTTATTCTAATTTAGAAAATATCGTGAAAATAGCTTTACCCGTCATAACAAATATTATTTTCCTCAACTCATTTTCATTAATTTAAATGTCCGTATACGGTTTTAATAATAAAACAGCTGATTTTTAATATGGTAAAATTGAACTATAATTATGTATTGTATTTAAAAATGCATCAATAACTAAATTACAATATGTAACGTTATATATAAATGAAACTGAAACAATAAAAATATTTTAATATACACCAAAATGCATTTCAGTAACTGAATCTTTTTTAATTAAAATGTTAACTAAATTTAATTCTAAACGTTAAATAAAATCAGCGCAAACTGCAGCTTATTCCATATTTTAAGGTTTTAATGGTTTTTCACAATTAAATTATTCTAGTAACATAAGTATATCTCTTTTTTAACATTAAGCTGGAAATTCTAGTTGAATAGTAATAAATTTGGATCCCGGAATTTCGGAATATTTTGGTTTTATAGCCATATTAATTTATTACATTTAAAAAAAAATTATAAATATATTAAAAGACTATACAAAAATGGAAAGTTCAAATAATGATTCAATAATTACCGTTTAATCTGAAACTACAATTGATGAAATTTAATAATAATAAATAAACGATTAAATCTAACATGAAATTATTGAAGAGAATAAAAAATATGAAGGTAATGTTATACTAGGAATCGATCCTGCATTTAAAAAAACAGGAATTGCTATTATTGATGAATAAACTGGTAAATATATAGATTCATTTTAAATTTCTTTAAAACCCGATAAAAAAATGACATAAACAGAATCTGATGGATATGTGGCAAATAATGCAGAAAAATTAATTAAAAGCTTATTTGAAAAATACAACATAGAATATACAGTGATAGAATTATAATTAGGATAATTTTCAGCAGATCGTGTATAATTATCGTTTGTTTAAGCATTACCATAAAATGCAAAATATATTATTTAACATAGTAAATTAAAATTAAAACATCCGTAAATAAAATTAATTTAAGCTGATAATCCTGATTCAAATAAATACAATTAAAATAAACATTAAGGACGTCAATTAGCATAATAGCTATACCCTTAAAACCCAGAAATTTAAAAATTAACGTTTGATGAATATGATAGCTTATTACATGCTTATTATGTATTTACTAATAAAAATAAAATTTTATGGCACAAAAAAGAATCCCTGATAAATGATCCATGACTAAATGAAAACAAATTATCGTTATTTTTTTTATGGATTATTTTAATATTTATTTTTAGACATTATAATCAAAAATATTTTTATTTTTTTGATCCTTTTAATCCATAATAAGATTATGTCATTTACATTTAACTAGAACCATCGCCTTAAACTTGCCATGGTTTTACTGGTTATGCTGGAGTTAAAGCTGATTTAAATTATGCAGTCATATATGGTGGTAATTAACGTTAACCATGACCGCCTTGGCCTAATATTGGATTTTAATATTCTGGTTTCCATATTCCGTGTCCATTGGCACCAACGATGGGTTAATGATTATATAATGATTATTTTTTATGTTTGGAATCTTATTATAAAGCCGGATCTTTAATTGTTAAATTATGGTTATGATCTATTATGCCTGTTTTTTAAGTGAATATAGCTTTAACGCCATCAATATTACCAGTTTTATAATGATCGTTAGGATTAGGCATTTCTTATCTATAACGATAATAATTATCAGTAATGTGAACAGGTTTAACGTTAGTTTTAAATCCAAGATCTTACACATGTTTTCTAGCTTCTTATTCATTTTTAAATTTGCCTTTAGGAACCAAAATTGATTAAACGTGACTATGAATATGACTTGATGCCATCTTTTTAAATCAATTAAAAAAAAATAATCTTAAAATATAGAAAAATAAATGCTAAAATAAATGCTAAAATAAATGCTAAAATAATAAATTAAAATTAGTCAATCAGCATCTTCACCAGATTTTTTCACAGCTTTTGCCAATTTTTTCTAATGTCTTTCTATAGTTTTAGGAGTATATTTAATTTTAACGCCAGTTTCTGATTCAATTTATTTAATGGCATCAAATATATCTTGTTTTGACCACAATAAATGACGTGCCCAAAAACTAGCAGTAAGTAAATTTTCTTTAATTTTTGGATCCCAAAATTGAGATTCTCGTTTTTCGTGACGCGCAATATATGCGAATTTTCTATCGTCGGATTTATTAATTGTATAATCTGACATGCTTTTATAACCAAAACCAATCGTTTTATTACCAACTTTTACAACGTATTTTTGATCCATATGAGTATTTTTCGCTGGCTCCAATTTAATCGATAATTATGGATTACCTTCAGAATCTAGCAATTATTTTTTAGAGGATGGTTTTCTTTCGGGTTTTTCTTCAGTTTATTTACATGTTTTACACGTGAATACAGAAGTCCTTTGTTATTCAGTTGACATTTCTAAAATTGAGATGTTTTTAAATTTTTTGTTAGTTTATTTATAATACATAAAAAAATATTTATTTTATATTATTTATAAATACTTAAAAAAATGCAAGAAAATTAAAAAACTATTTAAGAATTAACCGAAGAATTAAATTAATTAAAAATTAAAACAGAACAATAATAAAAAACAATAGAATAATTGAAATAAACTTAAAAAAATGATCAAGAAACATCAGTGTATATAATTTATCATAATGGTAAAGTATTATACGTTGGAAAAGACATGAGCATAATTTAAGGTAGAATAAAATAACATATGGCATGTAGAAAAATGATGGTATAAAATTATTAATATATTGACATTTATTTAGCTACTTTACCAGAAGATGAAATAACATTTGAAATAAAACCAGTAATTTATAGTGAATGTTTAGATTTAGAAACAAAATTAATAAATGATTTGAATCCACCATTTAATTAACGTTCAAGACCATTTTTTGAATTATAATGTAAAATATGTAAATAATCATTTAAATATCGCGGAGCATATGAAAATCACATAAAAAAATGTATAAATATTGCATGAATCCTTAAAAAAATTAAATTATTTTTAATTCATATGGATTTATTATCATTACCATTCCCTTGGATTTCCTCGATTTTAATTTTCGGATTCTTCAAATAAATTGGCCAATCTTTATTAAATAAGTTATAGCTCTTCTTAAAAATTTTCTGGTGTTTAAATATAATCAAATAATTCTTCATTTGGATTTTAATCAGCTTCATCGCTACTTTCTAAAAGCATAGAAAATATTAATTTTATTTTTTTATGTTTATACAGTGGATTTAACTATTTACATAATGGACATATTGTTTTATTTTTAATTTTTAAATAACAAGAATTACATATTAAATGTTATTAATTACATGGCTATAAAATATTTTATTTTAATATTGATTCCCAACAAATATAGCATTCTATATTATTTTATGATTCGTTTTGTTATTAAATTTATTCAGCCATTCCTTTTAAAATAAATAAAAAAAATAATTTAAATTAATATTACTAAATTAATCAAAATGTAATAATATCCGATGAAAATACAGAATAAGGATCTAATTTAACTTATTGCGGTATTTAATCATTTATTGTTTATTAAATTTTTTCAAGTTCAACTAACATCTCTTCTTACGTTAATTCTTATTCTCCAATTGCACCGATAGCTGCCTCGATTTCTTTTTAAATTAAATGTTAATTATCGAGAATTTCATCAGTATTATCTTAAACTTAAGGATTATCCGGATGAACATCAGGTTAATCTGGTTATGGTTTTGTTGGATCAATAGGATCAGGATTTTCACGGTCATCTTTTTTCTTAGCTTCATTAATTTAATTTTATGCAATTTAACTAGCTATTTTTGTTATTAGATCATAATATGGATTTGATTATTATTACTGTGGATTTCTGCGTCTAACAGCAGCGTCAAAATCTGGATTACCATTTGGACCGTTTCCACCGCCACCGCCGCCTCCACCATTTGGACCAGGATTTCCACCACCACCATTATATTATCCGTGGCCATTTTGTCCTGGTCTATCAACTGGCTAATAATCATCCCATTATGAACGTTATTAATGATTTCCAGGATCTGCAGCGTCTTAATTATCTAATCCTTAATTTATTTCTTAATCACGTATACGTTATTACCGTTCATTTTCTGCACGTTCCATTGCATATCTAGCGTTATGTTATGCGTGTTCCATAGTTACTTAAGCTTTCATTTCTTCAACTTATCTACGTAATTCAGCGTCAGCTTATGCTTATTCATATGCAATTCTTTATTATTCAGCTTAAATTTCTTATTAACGCGCAATTTCTTCAAGCCTAGCTTATTCTGCGTCTTCCGCATCTTGTCTAGCTTATTATTCAGCATCCAAACGTTATTATTCTGCAGCTTATTCTTGACGTGATTTTTCTTCTTTTTTATTTTAATGATGTTCTTTAAGTTTTTTAATTCCAACAATAAAACCCATTAATGCCACCTCGGCTGCGACAGCCTCAGGACCAAATGCAGCAGATCCACCGATTAAAGCATCAATTCCACCTTCTGATAATAATGCACCAAATTTTGCCATTAATTTTTAATTAATTTATAAGTAATAAAAAAATATTTATTATATTTAATCAACAACAAGCACGCAATCTAAAAGCAGATCCTTAATTTATTTTAAAATTATTTGTTTCGTTTTTTTTAATTTTAGTAGTAAAAACACTTTCTTAAGATTTTTAATCTTTTAATCTTTATTCATCAAGACTTACCTAACCTTATATTTTTGATATATTTTCACAAACCGCAGGAATTAATGATAAAATATCTGCTAATGAATATTGTTTTCCATTTTTATCAACTATTTAATAATTCATAAGTTAACCATAATTTCCATTATCCATTTGCATTTCTTTGGCTAATGTCTTAACATATTTAGCTGGTATTTTTACAGATTTAGCTTTTCTGTTTCTACCTAATTCTAAATTATCTATTGATTTTTCAGGATCATATAAAATAGCTTCTGCTGCAGATTTTTAATCGAAATTTAAATTATAATGCTCTATCATGCCATCAACCATTTATTTAAATATTTCAGATTATTAAACATCTGTAATTGATTTGGATGCATTACTTCCTCTAGGGAAAGCATTTAAATCTGACGGAGTATTTGAAGAATATTATAAATTTTAATCTTAATTTTCTACTTTTGTTTCTTCAATTTAATTTGAAATTTCAGCTTATTTTGCAGATTATTAAGATTATTTTATACTTGATATAATTGAAGCTGCTTTTTCTCTAACTTATTAAGAATTTTATGAATTATTTTTAATTTATTCTGCTTTTTTAATTATATTTATAACAGATACATCTGGTTTTATTTCCTTAGTATCTGACCCAATTTTTGGTGCTTAAATTTAAGGTTATGGAATATCACTTTACAAACCATTTACATCGTCTATTGATTTATTAACGACAGGTTTAGCTTAATTTTAAAATTATGATAAAGCTTTTCCTGTTTTAGAATCAAAAGAAATTTATGATACATTTATTTTTAATTCTTCATCCATATTTGGATCTAATTAAAATCCACCAGGTTAAGTTCCACGTAATTTTTACGATTATGAAGATTTTGGTTTTGTATATTAAATAATTAATTCGTTTATTAAAGCTTAAACAGTCGGATTTGATTATTGTGCATCTTTAATAAGTTCCGTAATTTATTTTTTGCCATCTTTTTAAGATATTTTCCCCTTTTTCATTAATTTTAAAATTTCAGGAATTTCTGGTATTTTAGACCATAACGTACGATCTGAAATTAAATCGTTGGCAACTGAAACTGCTTAACTGTAATGTTCAGAATTTGCAGCATAATTTTATTTATTTAACGATTTACCAGATTAACTATTCATTTTTTCTGTTTAATCTTATTTAGATTCTTCTTTAGATTCTAAAATAGCAGATTATTCAAAATCCATTTTTCCCGCTATATATTTTTGGGGATTTTCAGGTTATTCAATTATTTTTAATAGTTATACTACATATTCAGAATCATCCGTTTATCTATTTAATTCTTCAACCAACAATTTTTTATTGTTTATAGTGCTTTATCCTAATTATTAATATTATTTTAAGTAAGGTGCCAACACATTAAGTGGAAGCGAATATCCTGCTTAAGTTTTTAAATCCTTCAAAAATAATTCATATATTTTTTTTTTATTTGGTCCACCGTTTTAGAGTTTTTTTAATGCTTTTTCGTAAATGTCATCATGGGATTATTTATTTTTAACTACGGGTATGAATGGTTTCATGACTTTTTAATATCTAAATAAAATATATATTTATATATTAATCTTTTAAATCAATTTTTATTTTAAGTTTATTCAAATCGATTTTTAATTTTATTTATTTTCAATAATTGCTACCTTTTTCTGATGATTATTTATGAATTTCATCTATTTTTTTATTAGCGTATTCATTTTATGCGTGAATTTATTCTATTCTATTTTTTCCAATTTATTAAACTAAAGCTATCAAAAAGTTAAATAATAATGTTAATATTTATACTGCTAAAATTACCGCTATAGATGTGCTCTAACTTTTATCATCCATTCTTTTAAATCAAATAAAAAAAATAAATATTAAAATAAATGCTAAATCCTTTAATATATTCCCCTAAAATAAATGCTAAAATAAAATAGTTATAAAAAAATATAAAAATAGATAGATTCATGTCAGGGTATTAGACATCATTTAAATATAAACAATAAATGGATCCACTGTTACTTAAGTTAGCTAACCAGGAATTGTAAAGGTAAATGTCGCTTGAGTTGTTGAAATAGCAGTAATACAATGATTCATTCCTTACGACAAAAGTACACCAGAAACCCCTACCTACATTGAAATCATAAAAATTGGAGTATAGCCAGGATTTGCGTAATTTATGACCACATATTATTGAGAATATGTGGTGGCATTAGTTCTTTTAAATGCACTAGTCACAAAGCCACTAACACTAGTAACGGCAACATTTGTAGTACTCGATGTCCAAGCCCCAACAGTAACAAGAGAAGTTTTGAAAGGCGCTCTTGCGTCTACATAAGATTTATTTGCGACATCAGTAGTTAAAGTCGGAGTTATTACATTATTAATTTAATGAAGACCCATATCTAGATTTGCAGTAACTGTGTTGGATCCTGCCAATTTATAATATAATGTATCGGCGACAGCTTGGGTAAAACTTCCGCCAGTTTATGATAAAACATATTATTTATTTGCTACATCCAAATTATTCGTTGGATCTAAACATCCTGTAATTTTATGATTATTTGCGTTAATATCGCCAGATGCTAATGTAATATTATTTAATTCAACAGTATTTTAATAATAACGAGCATCCGATTAAATTTTCGTATAATATAACGCAATTAAATTATCAATATATGTCTTTGTGTAATAATTTAAAGTTGCATTTGCTTACGTCAAATATGTACTAGCGGCATTTGTGATACTTAAATATGTAGATGTAGCGCTAGAAATCGTTAAATATGATGACATACCAGAAATTGATTAATAAACAGAACTCAACGCAGAAATTGAAGAATCTACAAAAGTTTTAGATGTAAATTAATTTGGTTGATTTATTGTTGTTGTAGTTGAATAACCAGTTTTTGATGTAAATTATATTGGAATTTATGTTCCTAAAATTGCTGCATAAGCCGTTGAATATAATTATAATGTTGGATCTGTTTAAGGTGTTCCACCAGAAATTTATAAATTATTTTATGGTGATCCTGATGCATTACTCAACGCAGAATATGGAACTTGAACGCCACCGATTAATAATTTGCCACTGGCCAATGTTAAATTTTAACATGTTGATGAGGGTTATACACATAATTATCCACCCATATTTTCAGTGAGAGTTTCGGTACCAGATATGTAAATTCCTGTATAATTTGTTCCACCAGTTTATATTGCTTAATTTCCATTAAAACCAAAACTATTTAAATTAGAAACTATTTAAATTTTATCATCTGCAATTAATCCACATGGACTGGTTGATTGACCCGAAGGAATGTACATTTTTAATTTTTATACATCATTCACATTAAATAAAATTTCCGAGGCCGATGCACATGAAACTTTAGATTTTACAGTAGAATTTGTTTTTATTTCTGTCGTATACAAAGCTATATCACTCGTTTTTAAATAATTTTAAGCAGTCAAAAATGCAGAAGTAACGTAAGAACTCATTCCTGAAATTGTTTAATATGTGCTTGCTGCCAAACTTTACGTGAGATACGAACTCATTCCAGCAATTGTTTAAAATGTTGAATTTGCTGTTGCAGTCAATAAATATGAACTCATTCCAGAAATTGTTTGATATGTACTAGCTGCCAAACTTTACGTGAGATATGAACTCATTCCAGCAATTGTTTAAAATGTTGAATTTGCTGTAGAAGTTAATAAATAATTTGATAGACTTGAAATTGTTGCATATGTCGATTATAATGTTGTATTATTTGTATAATTTGAAGTCAAAAAAGATGTTTATACATAGCTTGATAATGCCGTCATTAATTAACTATTTGTGATATAATTTACCATTTATGCAATCGGCTAAAAATATTAATCAATATAACTAGCTGTATAATAATTTGCTGTAAGATAACCAGTAGTCACATATCCTAATAAAATTTATGTTAGATTTACAAGAGTGACATAAACTGCGTTGGCATATTAAATATTTACTGCGTCGTATGGATTTTATGGAACTGCTAAATTTATTATACGTTAATTATTTAAATCGACAGATCCCGTTGGAACATTTATTTAATTTAAAGTTACAGAATTATTTAATTTTCCTGATAAACCAGTATCAACATAATTTTTATTTGTTAAACTGTATTAATTAAATGGCGCTGCTTATACACTCAATTAAAATCCAGATGTATCATAATTTGCTGTCTATGGCTATAAACTATTTAAATTTGCGTTTGTTGGTAAATAACCTGAAAGTTACGATAGATTTACTGCATGAGTTGGCAAAGTACCAGCTTATAAATTAATTATTTTTTAACTATTTAAATCTAAATCTTACGTCGGTGGCAAAATATCATTTATTGTGTCAGTTTAAGGATAATAAATTGTATCCAATGTAGAAATTTATTAATTCACATAATTTTATGTTTGTGTCGTTGTACTATAATTAGCTTCTAAAAAAGTTTATTAAACTAATCCAGATGTCGCGTCAGAAATTAATTAATTTGTTTCAACAGTTGTACTATAATTTTATTCAAGATATGTTTATTCAACCAATCCAGATATTGCGTTAGAAATTGCTTAATCAGTTTATTATGTAGTTGAATAATTATCGATAGTTCCTGTTACAGAAATTGTTCCACCATTATTGCATTGAATTTTTGACGATAAATCTTATGATTAGATTTTTGAAGTATCTATGACAGGTAAAGGCGGATTTATTTATAAATTTCCATTTATATATACTGTACCTGTATCACACAAAACCCATGCTGAATCTGGATCATTTTATGGATTTTAAGTTTAAACTATTCCGTTAGCTTTTTAACCAGTTCCAGACGCTGTTATTTAATTATTTATTGGTAATATTTAATTTGCACTCATTTTATATATCTTAAAAAAATAAATTCAAATAAATTCAAATAAAAAAATTTAATTTAAATCTTAAAATAATCGTTAGAAAAATTATCATTTATTTAAAGGGTCTTTTAATAAGTGTTATTAACGTAACTAAATAGCTGTTAAAATTGTATTATTTATTTCTGATTTAGCAACTTATTAATATGATGCAGGATAATTTGTTTAAGTTTTTTCGATCAAATCTCCAATTTCATTTATTAATCTATAATTTGTATATATCATAGAATCTTTTATACCTTTTTCTAAATCCTCAGAACGCTTTAATTCACGTTATAATTTCAATTATTTATATAGCGTTAAAATTTACGCGCTTTCTTTTTCTTTGTCTATTTTTAAACTGCAATCATATGAAGTTAAAAAGTTAGATTCATTATAGCCATTATCATCGCATTCATCTTCACATACATAAAAATCTTTAAATGGATTTGTTTAACGAGTTTAAAATAAATTCGCTCTATTTAGCATGTCTTTTTATATAGAATAAAAAAAATTTGATTTGAAAACGCAATAAAAAAACTTGCATCAAAAATCATTATACATATTTTTCAAACATTAACACTGCACTTAATCTATTATTATTCATTACTAACGGAAATCCGTTATCATCCTAAAAACCCATTTAAATATCTTAAACAGGAAAACTATTATTTTTTGTTATTATATGTCTGTTACATTAATAAAATGGACTTTAATACCATATTAATTATTATGCTGGCGCATTTATTGGTATTGACGCTAAACAACAATTTATTTCTGTATTTAAATATAAATTTCTACACGTTACATGCATCATTTAACTTACTTATACATTATATGGAAATTCTCCGATTTATGTTGATTATGCTTAATAAAATGCCGTTGAAGATCCACCAAAACCAATATACTATAATAATTAATTTTAATATACTTATGTATTTTTAACAAATGTAAATAAAGTTCCCGTTGTATTTGTCAATTATACAAATCTATTGTTATTTCCTGTCAAACTAAATGTCCAAGTTCCATGACCAATTATTTATAAATTTATTTAAGTATTGTATATTGTCAATAAATCATTTATATCCCAAAAACTATAATTTTATTTTGGAATTATTACCGAATATAATGTTCCATTTATTTATAATTAAAATGTATTATAATATTCATTAATATTTGGAAACGCATTATAAAATGATAAAGACGTTAAATTTACTGTATTTATATTTAATTTTTAATGGAACACATAATTTACAGTATTTGTTACGTTATCTATTTAATATGATTTTGGATTTATTTAACAATGATAAATTAAATCTATCGGTTTTTCGTTTGAAGATTACATGTCTTTTTAAATACATAAAAAAAATAATTATTTTAATTAATACATTTTTAACGTTTTATTTCAAATTTTAATGTAATCACAGTTCACCAAGGATTATGAACAAATAGCAAAAGACTAAACCAAAAATCTTCCGTCACCATTTTAATTTGCTGTTCCCATCATTTTTGCATGAGCTGCTCTTTAAGTTCCATCAAATGTAATTGAAATTATTATTTGCTAATCTACAATCATATCTTCACGATTATTTTTTGGATTTATGGGTAAAATATAGCAAAATCTCGATAATACGAAGCTTCTGAGTTCCTATGGTAAATATTTACCGAATGTAGCGTAACAACCTTCTTGTGCTTTTAAATATGATGCATATGAAGAATTTGCGATAGGAATTATTGGATTTGATTCATAAATTTTATTATCTACTTGTGCAGAAAATTATGTCCATGGAATATATACGGAATCTAGCGTTGGAATTGCACGTGCATCGCCAGTTGATGGAATATTAAATCCTTCATAATCAACGAGACAATCTTGCGGTCTACAAACGCCTGTCTAAACTAATGGAGTTTAAAAATTTGGAATTATAAATACCATTATTGCGTTAATTAATGCGCTGCCGCCTACAGATAGGCGCTACGTAAATTAAGAGTTAAGGTTACTTAGCACGTCTACCTAGCTTCGCAAAGATTGGAAACTGATCGGTTAATATAAGAGCTATCTGATCACAGAATACGAATCATCTGGATAAGATTAATAATCAATTCTACACACTAAATCTGTCAATAAATAACTGCATGAACCAATTAAACAACTTTTTAAATATGTTAAACAATTTGCTGATGTTCCGCCAGCAGATGCGCCGGTAACCAATCCTCCCAAAACTTTAGATTAGCCTTGAGCCTAACCAGTACCATAAGCAAAATATCCAGGCTACAAATATGACGATAAAACTTTATTTGCATCCGAACAATTTAATTAAATTATTACTTATGTTGAATCCATACAAACTGATCCAATTTAATCTAATTCTATCGATAAATCTGACATAGGTACAATTAAATTTGTATAAGCTTCGGCAGGATAATACGTCGCATCCGCATTCGTCCACATCGTCCCTGTATTTCTTGATGTATTTCCACTGCCCAAAATACATGCGCCTGTACCTAGTGGTCCTTACACTGAAGTTCCGTAACAAGAAATTTAGGGTCCTACTTTTATTCCTGAAGTTTCTATCGTTAAATTTGCTGCCGGGACGGTAGGCGGATTAAATGCGTTAGCGGCCATAATACTTTTTTATTGCGAATTTTAAAGTTCTAAACATTAAGACCAATCAGCTGCCGCTTAACTTGTAGCAATAGCATTAGCACCGCTAAAAGCATAACAAGATGAAGTTGCCGTTATAAATCGCATTCTCATTTTTTGTGCTCTTTCATTAAATTATTTATATTCTGCAACACTTGCTGTTACCATTAATCCGATCATAGGAAAATTTGAAGTATATGGTACAGTATCACCATTACTTCCATCTACGCCCGTTCCAGCAGTTTAACCTACTCCACCAAAATTACTTTATACACCCATATCACCATTATTTGACATGAATCCGCAATAATATTAATTTGAAGCTAAAGTTAAACCATCCGAAGGTGGCAAATTAAATTCTTAATTATAAGTCCACATTTTTGAAATTATTGCTCTTGGATATGGATCATTTTCATATTTTGAACCCGTCAAATTTTCTACTGGAGTTGGATTCAAAGGTGCCACGATTTAAGCGTAAGGATGAGTTATACAAGTTTCTTCAAATCCAACGTTATGATTACCATAATTTGTTGCTCCGACTAATCCGCTATACATTGCATCTTCACCGTCAATTCTATATTTTTTCTTTGAAATTAATGAATTATAATAATTTTAAAATAAATTTCTAGGATTTGCGTTGGGAATGTTACTTTGTGCACAAATGGCATTTCCATTAAATGTAATTTGAGAAACATTAAAAAAATCTGACGCTAAAACTGGAGTTAGGCACATAAAAGATTTTCTGGCAACATCTGGAAGTTATCCATCATTTGTAAATTAAATTACTGGTCTAAAACTTAGCATCAAACCTTTACCTAAATCTATCATATGTTTTGATCTTTACAAAACTAGTCTAATTTAATTATTTGGAGCATATGAAGGTTGCAACGGTTAAATTGGTTGTTATGTCCATTGTGTTGAAATTGATTTTCTACTATAAAGTGCCTACAAATTACGGCGTTCCTCAAGGAATGTATTTGATGTTTGCATTATTTTATTACTATCAAAAAAATAATTAATAATTAATTAATTAATTATCATATCCTCAAAAATATACGTTTTATTTAATACTTTAATTTATAAATTTTTAATCATATAAATGAACAATTTATTTCAAAGAATTGAAAATCAATAAGGCTAATAAAATTAATCATACTTCGATACAAAATGGAAATTCTGTTGGATCAAAAGTAGTTTCTTAAATTCCACGCATTTTTTCTGTGCCTTTAATTAATAATTCAATAATGTCTCCCCAAATTTAAATAAATCCTGCATTTTCTGTAATTTTAATGGGAGCACATAAAACAGCGATCATTCTATCACATAAAATATTCAATAAATCAACATTTGTTAATCCTGCGATAAATTTACTTGATTATTCTAATATATAAAATCTTTCGTTTTAATCTTCAATAAATTTTAAACCATCTGCACAAGTATTTATCATCCATAACATAGTTATTACCCTTGGATCTGCGATTTAATCTATATATTCGCATAATTGTTTTCTCGTTAATTTTTCTTCGGGATCCATCAAATATGCCCAATTATTTAACGATATTTCCAATTAATATTATGTTGGTTTAAATTAATCTTATAAATCTATTATTTCAGATTAATGCTATTTTTCATCAGTAACTAAATTAGTCATGGTATTTATTTAAATTTCAGAATTTTACATTTTCTATTTATTCAAATTAAAAATTTTTTTTATATTATTTAAATATTTATTTTAATTGATTATTTTAAAGCGCATATTTTTATGGATTTTATTTTTTTATTTACTTTAAAAGAATTTCATTTAAAATATTAAAATATGGAAAAATCCAATCCTGTTAAAAAAGATGAAAATAATTTTACACCAACAAAAAAAGAAATATTCTGTGAATTACCTTCGTTTAGATGTTTAATTACTGCCAGTTCTAATTCTGGAAAATCACATTTAATTAAAACCCTTTTGACTGATCCCAGCTTTGGATTAACTGAAAAATTCAAAGTATCCAATATTTTCGTTATATGTCCCACTTTAAAAATTGATAATTAATGGACTGAAATTACTGATAGTTTTAAAGCTAGAACTACCAAAGATGATGAATTTAATGAAAATGAATAAATGTTTTGTAAAGATTTAGAATAATCAATTTCTACCATTTATTAATAATTATAAGAAAAAGCGATGGAACGTAAATAAATTAAATAAAAACCTGAACCTTCACTTTTAATTCTTGATGATTGCCTTTTGGAAGTTGGGTTTGGTGCTTCCAGCCAAGTTGGCAAAATGATCGTTAAAATGCGTCACCACAATATTTCCATGTTCGTTTTAAGTTAATTTCTCAAATCCCAACACCCACTAATAAGGTCCCAATATTCCCATTTTATTACATTTTCTACAAGTAATACGTAAGAAATTAAAAAAATATAAGAAGAATGTGCGTCAACTTTATCAAAACGAGAATTTAATGATGTTTATCATTTTTGCTGCGATTAACGTTATTCTTATTTATTATGTATTTTAGGATTTCCTGTTAAATTTAAATTTTTCAAAGGGCGAGGAAATGATCTACAATAATTACAATTGTGATATATTTTTGATATTTATTTTTTATGTTATTT
>Ga0114964_10000864_pt1 | contig 22657 bp, 22 predicted proteins | sample C_131016_MF_Meta_FD_92638 | JGI IMG/M metagenome (GOLD analysis project Ga0114964, IMG submission 92638) | Freshwater microbial communities from Lake Croche, Canada to study carbon cycling - C_131016_MF_MetaG | ecosystem: Environmental > Aquatic > Freshwater > Lake | place: Lake Croche, Canada...
GAACTAGATGGAATCGGCAACTACGAATATGGCTGGTCAGACAAGAATGATTCTGGCGCCAATGTACGGCGTGGTTTAAACGAAGAGGTAGTTCGCGACATTTCATCAAAGAAGAGTGAACCGCAGTGGATGTTGGACCTGCGCCTCAAAGGACTAGCGCTATTCGACAAAAAGCCAATGCCAAACTGGGGCTCCGACCTCTCTGGCATCTTCTTTGACACAATCAAATATTTTGTTCGATCAACCGAGAAGCAAGCTACTTCTTGGGAAGATCTGCCAGAAGATATCAAAAACACCTATGACCGCTTGGGTATTCCCGAAGCCGAAAAGCAGCGCTTAGTTGCTGGAGTAGCAGCGCAATACGAATCAGAAGTTGTCTATCACTCGATTCGTGAAGACTTGGAAAAACAAGGAGTTATCTTTGTTGATACAGATACAGCTCTAAAGCAATATCCTGAACTATTCCAAGAGTATTTTGGAACAGTTATTCCAGTAGGAGACAACAAATTTGCCGCACTAAACACTTCAGTTTGGTCAGGTGGATCATTTATTTATGTTCCTAAGGGCGTAAAGGTAGATATTCCATTACAGGCCTATTTCCGCATTAATACCGAGAATATGGGCCAGTTCGAGCGGACCTTGATTATTGCCGATGAAGATTCTTACGTTCATTATGTTGAAGGTTGCACAGCGCCAATTTATTCTTCAGATTCTCTTCACTCTGCCGTTGTAGAGATAATTATCAAGAAGAATGCTCGCGTTCGGTATACAACAATTCAAAACTGGTCGAACAACGTTTACAACCTTGTTACAAAGCGGGCAACCTGTGCTGAAGGTGCGACCATGGAGTGGATTGATGGAAATATTGGCTCTAAAGTAACCATGAAATATCCAGCAGTCTTTCTTATGGGTCCACATTCTAAGGGTGAGACGCTTTCAATCGCATTTGCTGGGGCAGGTCAACATCAAGATGCCGGAGCAAAGATGGTTCATGCCGCTCCTTACACATCATCAACAATCATTTCAAAGTCTGTGGCACGCGGCGGAGGTAGAACTTCCTATCGTGGCCTAGTCCAGGTTCAAGAAGGTGCTCACCACTCTAAATCAACAGTTAAGTGCGATGCACTTCTAGTCGACACAATCTCTCGTTCTGATACCTATCCGTATGTTGATATTAGAGAAGACGACGTATCGATGGGCCACGAAGCAACTGTCTCTAAGATTTCTGATGATCAGTTGTTCTATCTGATGTCTCGTGGATTATCGGAAGACGAAGCTATGGCAATGATTGTCCGTGGATTTATTGAACCGATTGCTCGCGAACTTCCAATGGAATACGCGTTGGAGCTAAACCGTCTAATTGAACTTCAAATGGAAGGCGCTGTTGGATAGATGTCACTTCCAACAAATTACTTAGCACCATCTGGTCGCGAAGAGCCCTGGCGTTTTACTCCGCTAAATCGACTTGCTGGATTGTTAGACACGAGTGTGGAGCTAGCGTCGACTAACTCACTTTATGCATCTGCCCTACCCGCTGGAGTCTCTATTGAGATTAAGAAATCTTCAGATCTTGGACCGATTTCGTCTACGACAGACGAGGCAACACTTCGCGTGCGACAAGCGGCACAGGAAGTTACACATGTTGTTATTGCTGAGAATGCTGAAGTTAGCGAAAGAATCGTGTTGAAACGCAATACAGCTGATGGGCAACCGGAGGCGACTCGAGTTTTGGTGACAGCCGAGGCAAACTCACACAGTACGTTGATTATTGAAAACTCAGGTAATACAATCCTTGCTGAAGATATTGAATTTTCCTTAGCAACTGGCTCAACACTTAACTTAATTTGCCTTCAAGAGTGGGGTCCAAAGACTGTTCACCTTGGAAGACAACATGCTGTTATTGGTAAAGATGCAACATTCAATTCAACAGTAGTAACAATCGGGGGAAGCGTTGTTCGTTTGCTCCCAACTGTTGAATATTCTGGACCTGGGTCTAGCGCTGAACTTTCTGGACTCTATTTTGCAACTGATGGGCAACATCTAGAGCATCGGATGCATGTTGATCACAATGTTCCAAATGCAAAGAGCAGAGTTAATTACAAGGGAGCCTTGGCTGGAGATAAGGCTCGTACTGTGTGGATCGGCGATGTATATATTCGCGCTGCCGCAGAAGGTACTGACACATATGAATTGAATCGCAATCTCTTGTTAACCGATGGTGCCAGAGCAGATTCTGTGCCAAATCTTGAAATAGAAACTGGTGAGATTGTCGGAGCTGGCCATGCGTCAACGACTGGCCGATTTGATGATGAGCAACTTTTCTACCTCGAATCCCGCGGAATTCCGGCAGAGGTTGCACGGAGATTAGTTATTCGTGGTTTTTTCCAGGAAATTGTAAGCAAGATTAAAGATGAAGTGATCGAAGAGCGCTTGATGGTGCAAATTGATGGAGAACTAGAAAAGGTTGTTTCATAATGACCCAACTTGAATTTTCAACTCTTACGCCGGGAAAACCGGTACGAATTGTTTTATCGGGAAAACCTGTCTGTGTAACTCGAGTTGGTGAAGAAGTTTTTGCGGTTGCCGATACCTGTACTCATTCTGAAGCAGCTCTTTCAGAAGGGGATGTTACGGGTTTTAAAATTGAGTGCTGGTTGCATGGCGCAGAATTTGATCTGCGAACAGGTGAGGCCCTCACACTTCCAGCCGTCGAGAGTCTTGAAGTTTTTAGTGTGGAAAAGTCCGGAGATTTGTTAACAATCAATGAGAAAACAGGAGCAAACTAATGAGTACTTTAGAGATCAAGAACCTACATGTATCAGTAACAACTGAGGCTGGAGACAAAGAAATCCTTCGCGGAGTAGATTTAGTAATTAAGTCAGGTGAAACGCATGCGATCATGGGACCAAATGGTTCTGGTAAATCAACTTTGGCTTACTCAATCGCGGGCCATCCTAAATACAAAATAACCAGTGGTTCAGTAACCCTAGATGGCGCAGATGCCCTTGAGATGAGTGTTGATGAGCGCGCAAAGGCTGGTCTATTCCTTGCGATGCAATATCCGGTAGAGGTACCAGGAGTTTCTGTAACTAATTTTCTGCGCACTGCAGCAACAGCCATTCGTGGTGAGGCTCCAAAGGTTAGAACTTGGGTCGGCGAAGTTAAGGAGGCTATGGCCGCGCTAAACATGGATCCGAATTTTGCGGAACGTTCAGTTAATGAAGGTTTCTCTGGTGGAGAAAAGAAGCGCCATGAAATTTTGCAACTTGAATTGTTAAAGCCAAAGTTTGCCATCTTAGATGAGACAGATTCTGGGCTTGACGTTGATGCTCTTCGCATTGTTTCCGAGGGTGTGAATCGGATTAAGGGTAGTAGTGATCTTGGAATTATGTTGATCACGCACTACACAAGAATCTTGCGTTACATCAAACCAGACTTTGTTCACGTTTTTGCGGCTGGCCGAATTGTTGAAGAAGGCGGGCCAGAGCTTGCAGATAAGCTTGAGGAGAAGGGTTATGCGGAGTACATCACTGCATAGCTGATGAGCAAAATATTTGACCCAGTAGAAGTTAGGAAAGATTTTCCTATCTTCTCAAAGGTCATGCGTGGGAATAGCCGCCTGGTTTATCTTGATAGCGGAGCAACTTCCCAGAAACCACGTGAAGTCTTGGATGCAGAGCGTGAATTCTATGAAAAAAATAATGCAGCCGTACACAGGGGCTCACATTTGCTAGCTGAAGAAGCTAGCGCAGCCTATGAGGGTGCTCGCCAGAAAGTGGCAAATTTTATAGGTGCAAATGTTGATGATGTTATTTTTACTAAGAGCGCTACGGAGAGTTTGAATGCGATTGCCTATTCACTCGGAAATTCCAAACCAGGAAGTAGATATGAAATCAAATCAGGTGATCGAATAGTTCTAAGTGAGATGGAACACCACGCAAATCTGATCCCATGGCAACAGCTTGCAAAGAGAACTGGTGCTGAGCTTGCTTGGTTTGATGTAGATTCAAATGGAAGATTGGACTTATCCAACGCATCTGAATTAATTAATAGTCGAACAAAAATAGTCGCATTAACTCATCAGTCAAATGTTCTTGGAACAATAAATCCAGTCTCCGAGATTGCAGCAATAGCCCATAAAGTTGGGGCACTTTTCGTACTTGATGGCTGTCAATCCGTCCCACATTTTCCAGTTAACGTGCAATCTCTAGGCATAGATTTCTTAGCCTTCTCCGGGCACAAAGCAGTAGGTCCTACCGGTGTTGGAGTACTTTGGGCAAAGGCAGAACATTTAGCGGGCATGGAGCCATTTCTATTTGGCGGCTCGATGATCGAATCGGTAACTATGACAGATGCAACTTGGGCACCGGCACCTCGTAAATTTGAAGCTGGAGTTCCTAATATGGCACAAGCAGTAGGTCTAGGTGCAGCCGTTGATTATTTGCAAAAACTTGGAATGGCAAATGTTGCAGCCCATGATGAGGAATTAACTGGCTACGCGCTTGAAAAATTCTCTGCACTAAGTGGTGTGAGAATTATTGGGCCAAAGGATTTAAAGGATAGGGGAGCCGTAATCTCCTTTGTGGTTGAGGGTATTCACCCCCATGACGTTGGACAAGTTTTGGATCAATACGGCGTTGCAGTTCGTACGGGACATCACTGTGCTTGGCCACTCATGAAGAAGTTCGGTATTACCGGGACCACAAGAGCCTCCTTTTACCTATACAACGATTTCCAAGATATTGATATTTTGATAGATTCAATTGATCGTGCGCAGAAATATTTCAAGGTCTGACATGGAACTCGACTCGCTATACCAACAAGTTATCTTGGATCACTATAAGAATCCGAAACACAAGAATCTAAATGAGAGCTATACCGCTCAGGTTCATCACGTAAATCCAAGTTGCGGGGATGAAATCACACTAAATATTCAAGTCCAAGCGGGCAAAGTAGCTGGCATTTCTTGGGATGGGGTGGGCTGCTCAATTTCACAAGCCAGCACCTCAATTATGACCGAACTCGTTTTAGGTAAAGATATTGAAAACGCTTTTGAGATTTTGGGAGAATTCACAGACCTTATGCAGAGCAAGGGTACAAAGAGTGGGGATGAAGAAGTACTGGAGGATGCAGTGGCACTTGCGGGCGTTTCTAAATTTCCAGCACGTATTAAGTGTGCCCTTCTGGGTTGGATGGCGTTTAAAGATGCGGTTTTACAAAGTAAAGATAAACTAGGGGAATAATGAGCGAAAAAAATACTACGTTAGATGACGTCACCGAAGCAATGAAAGATGTGATTGATCCCGAACTAGGAATCAATGTAATCGACTTGGGACTTGTTTATGACATGCGCCTAGATGAGGGCAATATCGTCACACTTGATATGACCCTCACATCGGCTGCTTGTCCACTTCAGGATGTGATTGAAGACCAAACACATTCAGTTCTTCAGGACTTAGCTTCTGATGTAAAAATTAATTGGGTTTGGCTTCCGCCTTGGGGCCCCAACAAGATTACCGACGATGGACGCGAACAATTGCGTGCCATTGGCTTTACTGTTTGATTTGAGTAATTAATGTCCATGCACAGCCAGTGGATGGCCATGCGTTCCCTTACGACAGATCAGTCAGTAAAAAACCAGAAGCTAAAGGCTGGAACTTTAAAAAGAATTGCTGGCTTTGCCAAGCCATATCAAAAGTATTTAGCCGTATTTCTAGCAACAGTAGTAGTTGATGCAGTTTTGGTTGTTGCCACGCCACTACTCCTTCGCTCGCTAATCGATAAGGGCGTCATCCCGGGGAGAGGGGATGTAGTAACGCGCCTTGCAATACTTGTCGGTTTATTTGCTGTTGGTGATGCCGCATTCAATATGGCTGGACGATGGTTTTCTAGTCGGATTGGCGAAGGACTCATATATGACTTGCGAACCCAGGTTTTTGGTCATGTTCAAAAACAATCAATAGCATTCTTTACCCGTACGCAGACTGGCGCGTTAATTTCAAGAATTAACTCTGATGTTATCGGAGCCCAGCAAGCTTTTACCGCTACTTTGTCTGGCGTGATTAGTAATTCACTTAGCCTGATTTTGGTGACTATCGCGATGTTAACTTTGTCATGGCAAATAACTATAGTTTCCTTGCTCCTTTTACCAGTTTTTCTAATACCAACTAAATGGATCGGCAAAAAATTACAGAGCTACACCAGGCGATCATTTGAGTTGAATGCGGAAATGTCTTCAACTATGACTGAGAGATTCAATGTTTCTGGCGCGCTATTGGTCTCACTTTATGGTGATAATCAGAAAGAATTACAAATCTTCTCAAGTAAAGCACGAAAAGTTGCTGATATGGGTGTGAGCATTGCGATGCTTAATAGAATTTTCTTTATCGCAATGACATCAGTTGCTGCGGTCGCAACTTCATTCGCTTATGGAATTGGCGGACATCTGGCAATAAACAAGGCAATCACCGTGGGGACTCTTCTTGCCATCACCGCCTTACTGGCAAGACTCTATGGCCCGCTCACAGCGCTTTCAAATGTGAGAGTCGACATCATGTCGGCGCTAGTTTCCTTTGAGCGAGTATTTGAAGTCTTAGATTTGGAACCAATGGTCAAGGACCCCAAGACTCCAAAGACTATAAGCACTGATTCGCCAACCCTGAAATTCGAGAATGTACATTTTTCATATCCCAAAGCCTCAGAGATTTCTCTTGCGTCATTAGAGAGTGCCGCTAAACCAGAGATCGTGGAGAGTGGGCAAGTACTTTCGGGTATTAGCTTTGAAGTTAAACCTGGAACACTAACGGCGATTGTTGGTCCTTCTGGCGCTGGTAAAAGCACAATCTCGGCGCTAATCCCACGGCTCTACGACATAACTTCTGGATCGATTTCTATTAATGGCCTTGATATCAAGGAACTTAAAATTACTGATCTGCGCGCCCTAATTGGTGTTGTCACACAAGATTCGCATATGTTCCACGAAAGTATTCGTGAAAATCTTCGCTATGCAAAAAGCGATGCAACTGAAGAAGAATTGCTCGTGGCTTGTGACGCTGCCCAAATAGGCAACTTCATTCGATCACTTCCAAATGGTTTTGACACCGTAGTCGGAGAACGTGGTCATCGACTTTCTGGAGGCGAGAAGCAGCGACTTGCGATTGCGCGGTTACTACTTAAAGCACCGAAAATCGTAATTCTAGATGAGGCGACGGCTCACTTAGATTCTGAGAATGAGGCGCTTGTTCAAAAGGCGTTTGAAACTGCGTTGCAAGGCAGAACTAGTGTGGTGATTGCTCACAGACTCTCGACAATTCAAAATGCGGATCAAATTTTGGTCTTAGAAAATGGCAAGATCGTCGAGCACGGACGACATGAAGAGCTAGTTGCTTTAGGGGGACTTTATTTCGATCTATTCCAACGGCAGTCTCTTGGGGTTACGGAATAACAAAAAACGCCCGATACAAATCATTACCGCAAACGCGAGCCACTGTATGGCGTATGCAAAGTGTGGACCATTAGAAATTTCAGGGGTTTCTATTTCCGTTAAAGGGGAAATTAAATCACTCTGCAATAAATCGAGGTAGTAGTTGGCTGCCCCTACGCCCTGAACACTCCCAAGATGAGAAATGCGCTTAGGTGAAGAGACGGCAAAGAAACTTCCGGCAATTTGGGGGGCTAGATTTTCAGCCCTAATGCGAATATTGATCGATAGTAATTGATTTGTTATCGGAGGAATTGTCGGCGCAGTCTTTGCATCTTTCCCGGCCTTTACCCAACCTCGGTTGACCCAATACTTGGCGCCATTAGCGGTTTGAAAAAGTTGTAAGACTTCAAAGCCATAGACCCCATTGTTGTATCGATCTCGAACTAGTAACTGATGGGACAAATCAAAATTACCGCTTATCTTCGCACTTCTTAATTGATCGCGCGAAGGATTCAATCTCAAAAACGCCTCCGCATTTAGAGGTGCTGCCGCTAGATTCTGAGTGATTACTTTGTTCAAATCTGACCTAGCCTGACCTCGATGCAATTGCCATTGTGAGGCGAGCAAACACAAGAAGACAAGAGCCAAAGCCAATCCGGTTTGTAGTAGCTCTGAGGGACGAGAGAATCGTTTCATCGAAAGCCTGTTTGGCTAATTCCCAATTCCTTTTGACCCTTGATCAAAGTTTATAGTTTCCTTATTGATATTTTCGCGCCCAGCATTGGCAATCACTACGGCAACATAAGGAAGAAAAACTGCGCCTACCAGAGTGAACCATCTATATGGGCTGGGTAGTATTACCGAAAGAATAAAGCAGAGGGTTCGAATCATCATTGATATGAAATAGCGCTTGGCTCGGCCTGATTGGTCACTCGAAAGGCTCTTTCCAGCAGTTGTAATTGCCGCTGGTCTGGTTGGCTTTCTGCTGATTTTCATAGCGCAACAATAGAGGCTGATCGACTGAATGATTAAATTAACTTGGCGCCTTGCTCAAAAGCGCTTTGGGTACGCCGTAGTAACAAGTAAGTTTCTCCTGTGAGTGAAAAGAGGGTCGTGCTCGTAACAGGGGGTAACCGCGGTATTGGGCTATCTATTGCTAGAGATTTTAAATCTCGTGGCTATCAAGTAGTCGTAAGCCATAGGAGCGGTAATGCTCCCGAAGGTTTAGACGGTGTGCTTATGGACGTAACTGACACGAAAAGTGTGGATGCTGCAATCAATGAAATCGATGAAAAATTTGGTGGAGTAGACATATTGGTTGCTAATGCGGGCATAACAAAGGATGGGCTTGTTATGCGTATGAGCGATGAAGATTTTCTTGCGGTTGTTGAAACGAACCTAACCGGGGCATTTCGAGTAGCGCGAGCCTGCACTCGCGGAATGATGAAGAAGAGATCAGGCAGGATGATATTCGTAGGTTCCGTTGTTGGACTTCTTGGATCAGCTGGACAGGTTAACTACTCTGCTACGAAAAGTGGTTTAATCGGGATGGCGCGTTCATTGGCCCGCGAACTCGGTAGCAGGGGCATTACTGCAAATGTTGTTGCACCTGGTTTTGTTGATACGGATATGACTGCGGTGCTAGATGAAAAGCGCAAAGCTGAAATTATCAGTGCAGTACCACTCCAACGATTTTGCACGCCAGAAGAAATAGCTGGTGTTGTGGCATTCTTAGCATCAGAAGAAGCAAGTTATATTACCGGAGCAGTCATCCCAGTAGATGGCGGACTTGGAATGGGGCATTAAGAATGGCAATCCTTCAAGATAAGAATGTTTTGGTAACCGGTGTATTAACTGAATCTTCGATCGCATTTCATATTGCTCGCATAGCCCAGGAGCAAGGAGCAAATGTGGTTTTGAGTTCTTTCGGACGAGCCCTTAGTATCACTACCCGAATTGCAGCCCGACTCCCAAAGCCTGCTCCAGTAATAGAGTTAGATGTTACGAATAGCGAACATCTGAGTAATTTGTCCAGTGTTCTTAAAGAGCATTTCCCGCATTTAGACGGAATTGTGCATTCAATTGGTTTCGCACCTGAAGCCGCCCTTGGCGGAAATTTCCTTAATACTGAATGGGCTGATGTGGCAACCGCGGTTCATGTATCAACTTTTTCCTATAAATCATTAGCAATGGCTTGTAAGCCGCTAATTCAAAAAGAGAGAGGCGCAAGTATCGTCGGATTAACTTTTGATGCGACTGTAGCCTGGCCTAAATATGACTGGATGGGCGTAGCAAAAGCTGGTTTAGAATCTGCTAATCGTTATCTGGCTCGGGATTTGGGATCTGAGAACATCCGATGTAATTTGATTGCTGCGGGACCTATCAAGACTATGGCCGCTAAATCAATTCCCGGCTTTGAACAGTTTGAAGATGTGTGGAACAGCAGAGCGCCACTAAGTTGGGATGTTTCCGACCCAATTCCTGCAGCCCAAGGCGCAGTTGCACTTCTCTCAGACTTCTTTCCAAAGACCACCGGTGAGATCATTCATGTTGATGGTGGCGTTCATGCCATTGGTGGCTAATTGGCTGCTAGGTCACGCTTGATTTACCCCGGATTTTAGATCTGAGGATCCATCAGGTAATCTCTACCCATCAAGTGGAGTTTGTCGCTCCCACCTTCTTAGCCTCGGCTAGCTGGTCAAGTAAGGCCGATTGATTCGATTTTTGATCGAATTGGTTCACGGCCATATTAAAGCGACTACCTCCACCTGCAACTAAAAGGAATTGGGGGAATTATCAGCACATCTGAGCCAAGAATCAACGATCGAATTCGTGTTCCACAAGTTCGTTTGATTGGTTTTGACGGAGAGCAAGTTGGCGTAGTCGATATCGATGCAGCTTTGAAATTAGCTGATGAAGTCGGTTTAGATCTCGTAGAAATTGCACCAGATGCCCAGCCACCAGTCTGCAAGGTAATGGATTTCGGTAAGTACAAATACGAAATCGCGCAGAAGGCTCGCGAGGCACGTCAGAATCAAACGCACATTGTTGTGAAGGAAATGCGACTTCGCCCAAAGATTGAGCCACATGATTACGAAACTAAACGAAATCATATTGAAAAATTCTTAAAAGGTGGCGACAAGGTAAAGGTGACCATTCAATTCCGCGGTCGTGAGCAAGCAAGGCCAGAAATCGGCTATCGCTTACTTATGAAGTTAGCAGAAGAATTATCCGAAGTAGCGTTTGTTGAATTTGCCCCAAAGCAAGAGGGACGAAGTATGACGATGGTATTAGGAACGAACGTCAAAAAGGGCCAATCAGCTGCTCAGCAGAAGACCGCTAGCAAGAATAAGTCGGCCGAGAAGAAGAAAGATGAACCAAAAATTTTAGCCGAAGAAGTAGTAGCAGTTTCAGAAGATAACTAACTGGGAGGTTAGCGAATGCCAAAGATGAAGACCCATAGCGGTGCGAAGAAGACTTTTCGCCTCACCGGAACTGGAAAGGTTATGCACGAACGTGCAGGCAAGCGCCACCTTCTAGAACACAAGTCATCAAGAGTCACACGTCGACTATCGAGCGATTCAGTTGCCAAGGCACCTGTGTCAACAACTGCCAAGCGCATGCTCGGCCTGAAGTAAGGGGAGGAATAAACCATGGCAAGAGTAAAACGCGGTGTACATGCTGCTAAGAAGCGTCGCACAACCCTTGAGCGCGCTGCCGGATATCGTGGTCAACGTTCTCGTCTTTTCGCAAAGGCTAAAGAGCAAGTAACCCACTCGCTGGTATATGCATTTAATGATCGTAAAGATAAGAAGGGCGATTTCCGTCGCCTATGGATTCAACGCATTAATGCTGGTGCACGTGAAAATGGAATTACCTACAACCGTTTCATCCAAGGTTTGAAGGGCGCTGGAATTGAAGTAGACCGCCGTCTTCTTTCAGATCTTGCAATCAATGATCCTGCTGCATTTAAGGCACTCGTTGAAGTTGCACGCCAGCACCTTGTAAATGCCTAATAACCAAATTACGAGCCTTCATTCTCCGCATGTCGAGAGAGTGAAGGCTCTTTTGGGCTCTCGAGGTAAGAAAGTTCGCCAAGCCGAAAAAGAATTTGTGGCCGATGGCATTCAAAGTGTTCGCGAGGCACTGATTTCAACGAACGAATCAGCTCCGAAAGTAATTCACCTTTATGTAACTGAAAAGGGATTTGCCAAACTGCAAGCGGAATTACCTTCCGACATTTTAGGTCTTGCCCCGGTTATTCATGTTTCCGATGAAGTGATGACAGAAATGGCTGATACTGAATCGCCTCAGGGAATTCTGGCACTTTGCAAATATACAGAAATGACGCTTTACAAAATTGCTCAAGCCCAAGCAAAACGGGTTGCATATTTTTGGGAGATACAAGATCCAGGAAACAGCGGAACCGTTATAAGAACGGCCGAAGCATGTGGTTTTGATGCCGTAATCTTTTCGACAAATAGTGTCGACGCTTACGCGCCAAAAACTATTCGGGCAACAGTAGGTGCGATTTGGCATATCCCGGTGGTTGAGGGAATAGGGCTTGAAGAATTAATGGAGTTCGCGATAAAGCAAGGATTTGAGACGATCGCTTTGGCAGGAGATGCCAGTAGATCAATCTTGGAGATTGAGAAGAGTGATAAACAGCTTTTAATCTTCGGCAATGAAGCAAGGGGCTTGCCAGATATAACTGGTTTAGATCACCGCGTAAATATCCCAATGAAGGGAAAATCGGAAAGTTTAAACGTGGCAAGTGCAGCGGCAATAGCGATGTTTGAAGTGGGAATTCGGTAGGATCTCGCATTATGTCGCTTACCGCCTCTGAACTAGCAACGATAGTTAAGGGCGCTCTAAGTGCAATTGCAGGGGCCGGCGACTTATCTGAAATTAAAAAGGTAAAAATTGAGCACCTGGGGGATAAGTCACCTCTGGCAAAGGCAAGTCAAAGTTTAGGATCACTTCCGACAGATCAAAAAGCTGAATTTGGTAAAGTTGTTGGAGCGGCAAAGAGTGAAGTTAATTCTGCCTTCGAGGCACGTGTCCTTGAACTTGAAGCACTGCGTGATGCGAAAGTTTTGTTAGAAGAGAAAGTAGACGTCACACTTCCCGCACCAAAAATTTCAAAGGGTGGGCTTCATCCGCTCACAATTTTAACAAATGAAATAAACGATCTTTTCCTTGGTCTTGGGTATCGAGTCGCCGAAGGACCAGAGTTGGAATCTGAATGGCTAAATTTTGATGCCCTAAATATCCCAGCCGATCATCCAGCCCGAACAATGCAAGACACATTTTTTATTGAACCGCTTGAAGCCAAACTAGTCCTACGTACTCATACCTCACCAGTGCAAATTCGCACGATGCTAGAAAATAAACCTCCGATTTATGTAATCTGCCCTGGTCGCACCTATCGTGCCGATGAATTGGACGCCACGCACACACCTGTCTTTAGCCAGGTAGAAGGTTTAGTAATTGATCGCGGAATCACGATGGCTGATCTAAAGGGAACTTTGGATTATTTCGCACAAGCAATGTTTGGCCCAGAAGTTAAGACTCGTTTGCGTCCTTCATTCTTCCCATTTACGGAACCGAGCGCTGAAGTTGACTTCTTTTTTAATGGTCGCTGGGTTGAGTGGGGCGGCTGCGGGATGGTTAATCCAAAGGTCCTACAAGCATGTGGGATAGATACCGAGGAATTTTCTGGTTTCGCTTTTGGAATGGGACTAGAACGAACCCTTATGGTGCGTCATGGCATTACTGATATGCATGACATCGTTGAAGCAGATACTCGTTTCACGCAAAGTTTTGGACTCGGTGGCCGATGAAAATTCCAATGTCCTGGATAAGAGAATTTGTTGATGTCCCCGCGGATACTTCACTTGAAACCCTTGAAGATGCATTCGTTAAAGTGGGTTTTGAAATTGAGAGCATTCAAGTATTAGGGGCGGACTTAATTGGGCCATTGGTCATCGCTCAAGTTAAGGAAATAGAAGAACTTGTTGGGCATAAGAAGCCGATCCGTTACGTCGGGCTTGATTGTGGTGAAGGTAAGACCCGATATGTGATTTGCGGTGCAACAAACTTTGTAGTTGACGATCTAATTGTCGCAGCTTTGCCTGGAGCAGTACTCCCAGGTAATTTTGAAATTTCTGCTCGGGAGACTTATGGCAAGACGAGCAATGGGATGATCTGTTCAGCGAGAGAACTGGGCATTAGCGATGAGCATGCAGGAATCATCGTTATTCCTGCCGGGTTAGCAAAAATAGGACAAGATGCCATCGAACTTCTTGAAATAAATGACGTTGTAATTGATGCGGCGGTAAATCCAGATCGTGGATACGCCCTTTCAATTAGAGGCCTTGCTAGAGAATTATCCGCCTCCTTAGGTGTGAAGTTTAATGATCCTGCATTGCAAGTTGAAACAAAGCGCTTTGAAGTCAATAAAAGCGGTATTCAGGTTGCAATCGATGACCCTGAAGCATTATCCGTAGTTTACATACGAACTATTGAGGGATTTGATAGTAAAGCAGTAACTCCACTTTGGATGAGCCGTCGAATTGAAAAGTGTGGAATGCGATCTATCTCCTTGGCAGTCGATATCACAAACTATGTAATGCTTGAATTGGGCCAACCACTTCATGCATTTGATAAAACAAAGATAAAAGAATCACTGGTTATGCGTCGGGCAGGTTCGGATAAAGTTCTCAAGACTCTAGATGGTCAGGAACGTAAGCTCGCAGCAGATGATTTGGTCGTCGCCGATAAGAGTGGTCCACTGGCATTGGCAGGTGTTATGGGTGGAGCCTCAACAGAAGTCACCTCGACTACAACTTCGATTGCCCTTGAGGGCGCACGCTTTGATCCAATAACAATTGCAAAATCTTCCAGAAGGCACAGACTTTCATCAGAGGCATCGCGCCGCTTAGAGCGAGGCGTTGATCCTTCACTTGCGGAGATATCTACCGCCAGGGCAATTGATTTAATGATCGAATTGGGGGGTGCAAAATATGTCGGTAGCGCGTTTGCAGGCTCACCTAGATATTCTGATAATTTAACTTTTGATCCTAATTTTGTGAGCAAGTATCTTGGAACTGAAGTTTCCTTAAAAGAGGTTGAAGAAAGTTTGATTTTGGTTGGGTGCAAGATTTCGAAGAAGTCAGATAGTCACTGGATTATTACTCCTCCAAATTGGCGAGCTGACTTAAGTCTGGCACCAGATTTAGTTGAAGAAGTGGCCCGCAATATTGGGTTTGATCGCATTCCCTCGACATTGCCGATTGGCAAATCCGGAGCGAGATTGAATGATTTCCAGTATCGCAAACGAGGTATTTCAAATTACTTGGCTAGCAATGGTTTTTCTGAGGTTTATAACTACCCATTTGTAAATCCAAAGTATCTGGCCGATTTAGGTTTTATTGGCGAACGTGCCAAAGCTTTCAGAATTGCCAACCCAATGTCAGAAGAATTTCCTGATCTTCGAACCCATTTACTTCCCGGATTACTACAGGCTGTTGTTCGAAATATGGGACGAGGCCAAAAAAATATTGCTATTTTTGAAATTGGTTCAGTTTTCAGGGATACAGTAAAACTAGCCTCACAACCGATTATAGGAATTGAAAAGCGGCCTACTCCTGAAACAATCAAATCTATTTACGACGGAGTTCCAGTCCAGCCAGTACAAGTAGCGGGAGTGGTAGCAGGCAAAATATGCCCAGATGGTTGGAGTGGTAAAGCGGATGCCTTTACTTGGAATGAAGCAATCGGTTTTGCAATCAAGATTGTGGAAATTTCTGGAAATAGTTTTGAAATTGCTCCATCAGATTTTGCTCCATGGCATCCTGGGCGTTGCGCAGAAATTAGAGTAGATGGGAAAGCAGTTGCACATGCTGGAGAATTGCACCCTCGAGTAATAGCAATGTTAGGTCTTCCAGAAAGATCTTGTGCTTTCACAGTTGTGCTCAGCGCTTTACCGGTTCAGCCGACCATTAAATCTTCACAATTACTCACCATGCCAGCAGCTGTTCAAGACATCGCCCTAGTTGTTGATGCCCAAGTTCCAGCTGCCAAAGTCGAGGCGGCTCTGAAAATAGGGGCGGGGGATTTGCTTGAGAGCATCCAACTATTTGACCGTTATGACAAATTGGGCGATGGAAAAGTTTCTTTGGCCTACTCGATGGTATTCCGTGCTGCAGATCGGACCCTAACGGCAGATGAGGTTTCAGCTTTTAGAGAGGCAGCCGCAGCAAGGGCGCTCAAAGAATGCGGTGCTATCGTAAGGTCTTGATGTATAAATATGCATAATATTGAATATATATGCAATATCTGATACCATAAATCTATGAAAACAGGAATTGTTGGGGGAAGTGGCTACGCAGGTGGCGAGTTAATCAAGCTACTTTCGGTCCACCCAAAATTTGAGATCACCTATATATCGGCCGGCAATAGCGCTGGCGAAGAAATTACTTCAATTCACCCCCACCTCTTTTCTTTTGCTGGTCAGAAATTTTCGGCTACAAACCTTAAGGATATCAACGAGTGTGAAATTGTATTTTTGGCTTTGCCGCATGGTGAATCCGCCAAGTTAGTTAACGAGATCTCAAAGGAAGTAAAGGTTGTGGACCTGGGAGCAGACTTTAGGCTTTCATCAAGAGATAAGTGGCAGAAGTACTACGGTGGTAATCATGCGGGCAAGTTCACCTATGGATTGCCTGAAATTCATGGCAATAGAGATCTGATTGCTAAAACTAATAGGTTGGCAAACCCAGGATGTTATGCAACAGCAATCTCACTTGCCTGCGCGCCTGCACTTGATGCGGGAATAATCGAAGGTTCAGACATAGTCGTAGTTGCCGCGAGCGGAACTACTGGAGCGGGCCGCACTGCCAAGGTGAATCTACTTGGTAGTGAAGTAATGAATTCGTTGACTTCTTACAAATTCGGAGGAGTCCATCAACATACTCCAGAAATTGAAGAGGTACTTTCTGGAATTACTGGATCAGAAGTTAGAATTTCATTCACCCCAATATTGGCACCTATGCCCAGAGGTATATTGGCAACAGTAACTGCGAAATTGGCTAAGGATGTGGGAATTGAAGAAGCACACAAAATTTATAGAGATTATTTTACTGAATCCGATTTCGTAGAGGTTTTACCTCTTGGAAAATTGCCACAAACCTCTTCTGTAAATGGAACAAATAAGGTTGCTATGCAGATAGCTGTAGATGAACATACAAATCGAATTGTTGTGTCATGTGCAATTGATAATTTAGGAAAGGGTGCTGCCGGTCAAGCGATCCAAAATGCGAACTTGATGTGTGGGTTCATCGAAGGCGCCGGACTATGGCAAATAGGGGTGAAGTAATTGACCCTTGTTTTCAAATATGGGGGCCATGCCCTTCCTCAAGCAGGAACGGTAGATCCCACCATCACGTATTTAGCTTCACTTATTAAGTCCGGCACCAAAGTGATTCTTGTTCATGGTGGGGGACCTCAAATCAACACGGAACTAGAAGTCCACGGTATTGAAAGTGAAATGGTTAATGGTTTTCGAAAGACAACACCTGAAGTTTTTTCGATCGTTCAAAGAACCCTCTCTGGAGAAGTATTGCGCAACATTGTGAACCAATTTATTCGTGCTGGAATCAATGCTGTCGGATTGTCGGCTGGCGATGGGGGTCTGGTTAGGGGTATTCAAAAAGACTTAGCTCTTGGATTGGTTGGAGTAGTCGATCAGGTCGATCCATCAATCGTAATTAGTCTTCTTAACCAAGGTTTCACGCCCGTTATTTCCCCAATAGGCGTTGATGTTAAAGGCCAAGGGCTAAACATGAATGCGGATCTGGTAGCTGGTGCAATCGGCGGTGCGCTCAAATCGGAATGTGTTTATTTCTCAACCGATGTATCTGGTATCTACCGAAGCTGGCCAGATAAAACTACGTTAATTGATTCTATTAATTCCAAAGACTTGCAAGAAATATCTAAAAATTTCAAAGAGGGAATGATTCCCAAAGCACAGGCTGTTCTTAACGCGATCAACTCAGGGGCGAAGAGCGCCCGAATATTTGATGGTAGAGAAGCAGCAAATGTTGAACTTGCAATGGCAGGATCTATTGGAACATTGGTGATGCCATGACAACAAATCTCGAGTTGATCGAGCAGTGGCAATCAACTATGCAAAACAATTATGGCCCACCAACTATTGCCCTTTCGCACGGAAACGGAGCAGAAGTTTGGGATGTCGAAGGTAAAAGATATTTAGACCTACTTGGGGGTATTGCAACCAATATTCTTGGTCATGCTCATCCTGCAGTAGTTGAAGCGATTACGTTACAGAGCCAAAAACTTTCTCACGTTAGCAATCTTTATGCCCACCCTAAGGTCATCGAATTAGCGCGAAAATTGCAATCATTTACCGGTGAACCATCAGCTCGAGTTTTCTTTAGTAATTCTGGGGCAGAGGCAAATGAAGCAGCGTTAAAACTATCAAGGTTAACGGGACGTAAGAATATCGTCGCACTTGAAGGTGGGTTTCACGGTCGCACAATGGGAGCGCTCTCAATGACTGGCCAGGAAACCAAGCGCAAGCCCTTTAAACCACTCCTCGGAAAAATAAAATTCATTCCATTTAATGATTTGAAGGCTGCAAAAAATGCCGTGAACAAGAAAACCGCAATGATGATCGTAGAGCCAATTCAAGGTGAAAATGGGGTAGTTGTACCTGATTCTGGATACCTAGCTGGTTTGCGCGAGATCACTTCAAATGCCGGGGCATTGTTGGCGATCGACGCAGTGCAAACAGGAATGGGGAGAACTGGAACCTGGTTTGGTTATGAAAATGAAGGAATTACTCCCGACATAATTACCTTGGCAAAAGGTCTAGGCGGTGGATTGCCTCTTGGAGCCACTATTGCCATTGGTAGTTGTTCGACTCTATTTCAGGCTGGTTCGCACGGAAGCACATTTGGCGGAAATCCAATTTCTTGCGCCGCTTCGCTAGCAGCAATAGCGGTCATAGAGAATGAGGGGCTACTTAAAAGAAATAGGGATCTAGAGATCACAATCAAGTTGGAAATTTCTAAAAATCCTATTGTCCAAACCGTTCGCGGAAGTGGCCTACTTCTTGGAATAGTGCTTAAGCAAGATGTGGCTAAGGAATTCGTTGCCAAACTTCAAGACAAATCGATTTTGGCTAATGCTCCAGCATCAAATGTAATTCGCTTGGCTCCACCATTAATTATCACTGATGATCAAATCTTTGAATTCACGAAAGCATTTAGAGAGGTAGCGGTCGGTTATGAACGTTAAAACAATAATAAGTTCTTCGCAAAGACGGGCTCTTGTTGCAAAGATGATCAAGGGGGGATTGGTTGAATCGCAATCCCAATTAGTGAAGTTATTGAGTCGTGAGGGAATCCGAGTTACCCAGGCAACTGCCAGTCGGGACCTTGAGGATTTGGGGGCAATAAGAGTTCGCGACGATGCTGGGCTTTTGCACTACCAATTCCCGGCTGAGATAAATACAAAGTCTGGAGGTACGCCAGACTTGATTTTGAGCGTGACAGCTAGCGGGAATCTTGCGGTGGTACGTACACCACCTGGCGGCGCACAATTGTTGGCTAGTGCTATAGATCGTAATTCTCTAAATGGCCACTTAAAAAATGCTATCGGAACAATTGCTGGGGATGACACGGTATTAGTTGTCTCTAAATCATCCACGGGCGGTGCTGAATTGGCAAAGCTCATTGATTCTTATGCCAAGGGTCAAACTAAGAAGAAGAGGAAATAGAAATGGCGCTATGGGGCGGAAGATTTACCAGTGGACCTGCGGATTCAGTTGCCGCACTTTCTAGAAGTGTTGAATTTGACTGGCGCCTAGCTCCATACGATGTTCGCGTTAATTTAGCCCACCTCAACGGATTAATTTCAACTGGAGTAATTTCGGCTGGGAACGGAGAAGTTATTCGCGCTGGTCTAAAAGCTCTTGCTGTCGAGATCTCTACTGGGAAATTTACCTATAACGAGATTGACGAGGATGTACACAGCGCCGTGGAGCGTGGGTTGATTGAAAAGATTGGCCTAATCGGCGGCTCACTTAGGGCAGGGCGTTCTAGAAATGATCTGGTGGTGACCGACTTCAAGCTCTACCTGATCGATCACATGTTAGAAGTTGCGGCAAGTCTGGCGAACTTAATTGAGGCTTTTAACGCGCAGAGCAAAGCGCACAAGACGAGCATCGCACCTGGATTCACACATCTTCAGCATGCTCAGCCAATAATTTTCGGCCATGAATTAGCAAAACATTCACAGGCTATGCTTCGCGATTTGGATCGGATTGGTGATTGGCTAGAACGTAATTCACTCTCTGCGTTAGGTGCTGGGGCAATCTCTGGTTCATCACTACAGCCTACCCCTGAGAAATCGGCAGAAGAACTTGGGTTTAGCGGCGTACTTGAAAATAGTATTGATGCAGTCAGTGACCGAGATTTTGCTGCCGAAGCGCTCTTCATTTTCGCGATGATTGGTATACATCTCTCTCGTATCGGCGAGGAATTTACTATTTGGAATACTTCTGAATTTAAGTGGGTAACGATTTCTGATTCATACTCGACTGGATCTTCAATAATGCCGCAAAAGAAAAATCCTGATATTGCCGAACTTGCAAGAGGTAAGGCAGGCCGACTTGTAGGTAATTTGTCAGGCTTATTGACAACCCTAAAGGGCCTACCTTTTGCATACAACCGTGACTTACAAGAAGATAAAGAACCAGTCTTTGATTCCGTTGAAACGTTATTGGTTATTTTACCTGCGCTGACCGGAATGGTTTCAACTGCGGTTTTTCATACAGAAATTATTGGGGCTGGGGTTTTAGATGGTCATTCATTGGCAACAGAGATCGCAGATTTTTTGGCTGAAGCAGGAGTTCCATTCGCGCAAGCACATGAAGCGGCAGGGGAGTGCGTTAAACTTTGCGAAAAGAGTGGAAAGCAACTACACGAGCTAACAGATTCGGACTTTGCTGGTGTCAATGAAAAGTTGATTCCAGATATTCGCAAGATTCTTACGGCCCAAGGTTCCATCTATTCTCGTAAATCGATCATGGGCACATCGGCGGAGAGTGTTAGTGAGCAAATCTCGAACTTGGAATCAGCCACAAAACAGGCCAGCAAGTGGATATCCAACGAGCAGGCTCGCTTTTCAGGCATGATGCGTCCATGACAAGTGCACTTCTTGCAGACCTTGAATGGCGTGGACTCATCGCGCAAACCACTGACCGCCAAGCGCTAGTCAAAGAGCTCGACTCCAAACCAATCACTTTTTACCTCGGTTTTGATCCAACCGCGCCAAGCCTGCATGTTGGAAACCTTGTGGTCATATTGGTTATGAAGCGCTTTCAAATGGCTGGCCATAAGCCGCTACCACTAGTTGGCGGGGCTACAGGTTTGGTAGGAGATCCCAGTGGGCGAAATGATGAGCGCACCCTTAATGATGAGAATGTTGTGGCCAATTGGGTAGAACGTATAGCTAAGCAACTATCAAAGCTTTTGGATTTTGAGAGCAAAGCTAATGGCGCTGTGATGGTTAATAATCTTGACTGGACAAAGAAATTATCTGCCATTGAGTTCCTTCGCGACATTGGCAAGCACTTTTCGGTTAATCAGATGCTTTCTAAAGATTCAGTGGCTACGCGACTAGAAGCAGGTGGGATTTCATATACCGAATTTTCATATCAAGTATTGCAAGGCTTGGATTACTTAGAACTATACCGCCGTCATAATTGCACTTTGCAACTAGGTGGAAGTGATCAATGGGGCAATATCGTTGCGGGATTAGATCTTGTTCGAAAAGTAGATGGCTGTTTGGCCCATGCATTTACAATCCCATTAATGGCTAAAAGCGATGGAACAAAGTTTGGTAAGACTGCGGGGGGATCGGTATGGTTAGATCCAGAGATGACTTCACCATATGCTTTCTATCAATTTTGGATAAATACCGAGGATGCTGATGTTGCCAAATATTTGAAAGTTTTCTCCTTTAAAGAACACGCTGAGATATCTAGATTAATTAAAACTGTGGAGGAAAATGCTGGAGCTCGAGAGGCACAACGCGAGCTCGCTAGAGAATTAACCTCAATGATTCATGGTGAAAAAGAATGCGAAAACGTTGAAGCAGCTTCTAAAGCTTTATTTGGGCAAGGGGACTTAAAAGATCTAGATACAAATACCTTGGCTGCGGCGCTATCGCAGTTGCCACGTGCAGAAGTTAAAAAAGGTGCTCAGTTTCCAACGTGGGTTGATTTAATTTGCGCCACAGGGGTTGTTGATTCTAAATCTGCTGCGCGAAGAATCGTCAAAGAGGGCGGGGCCTACTTAAATAACGAAAAAATTACCTCTGAAGATTTTGCACCAAGTGTGTCTGATCTCATTGCCGGCAGATTCCTTGTTTTACGCAAAGGAAAGCGGGATCTAGCCTCAGTAGAGGTGGTCGGATAGCTCTAAGGTGCACGCCGAGGTGGGTTTCCCATTAATGTTCACTAATTTGATCTCAATTTTTGATCATTTTTTACGCTTTTAGCCCGATTTGACCCTTTCGCCCGGGATGGGTTATCTTTCTCTCTCGCACACGAAATGGACGAAAAACCCTTATTTATAGGGGCTAAACGGACAGGTGGCGATTTTTCCCTAAAGTTCCAAATGCTATGAAGGACGACTATCGGATTTGTTATTCCGAGCGCCTTCCGCTAGGTTTGGCGGTCTGCCCTGCGATCGATGAGAAATCATCGAAACCGGTGCGCATACGTACCTTGAGAACTCAACAACGTGCAAAAATCAATGCCAATCGGCATATATTGGGCTGTCCGCATTTCGGTGCGCGTCAGCATAAATATGCCAAATTCCTTTGTATTTTCTCATTTGAGATCATTACAAAACAAAAACAATTGGTAAAAACTGAAATAGCAATAGCTATAAAAAGCAAAAGCTAGTTTCGTTTTTTTGCCAGATCACAACTTTCTATGGAGAGTTTGATCCTGGCTCAGGACGAACGCTGGCGGCGTGCTTAACACATGCAAGTCGAACGATGAAGCACCTTCGGGTGTGGATTAGTGGCGAACGGGTGAGGAACACGTGAAGAATCTGCCCTCCACTTTGGGATAACTCCGGGAAACCGGGGCTAATACCGAATATTGAAACATAAGCGGCATCGCTGAGTTTTGAAAGA
>Ga0114964_10000872_pt1 | contig 22533 bp, 24 predicted proteins | sample C_131016_MF_Meta_FD_92638 | JGI IMG/M metagenome (GOLD analysis project Ga0114964, IMG submission 92638) | Freshwater microbial communities from Lake Croche, Canada to study carbon cycling - C_131016_MF_MetaG | ecosystem: Environmental > Aquatic > Freshwater > Lake | place: Lake Croche, Canada...
GATCAATCATTAAAGATAGTGCAGCTGAAAAAGCAGGTTTGCATGAAGGGGATAAGGTTATTGATGTCGATGGAATCCCAATCGATGACTGGGAAAAGTTAGTCGAAATTGTACAAGCAAATCCTGATAAAACGCTCAAATTGAATATTGAGCGGAGCAATGGGAAAGAATTTATTAACGTTATCCCAACAAGTATGGAGAAAGATAACAAAAAAATAGGGCAAATTGGCGCTGCAGTATTAATCAATGAAAAAGTCATGCAAGATTATTTGGTGACCGTCCAAAGCTCTCCTTTAACCGCGTTATCGCGGGCAATTAAAAAAACATATGAAACGGCCTCCTTCACTCTCAAAATGCTTGTCAATATGTTGAAAGGCGATCTTTCTATTAAATCTATTAGCGGCCCAGTCACAATTGCAAACTATGCTGGACAGAGTGCACACCTAGGGCTGAATGCTTTTTTGGCTTTTCTTGCTGTTATTAGTATCAGTTTGGGAGTTTTAAATCTACTGCCAATCCCTGTGTTAGATGGGGGACATTTGTTGTATTATATGGTTGAATTGGTGAAGGGTAGTCCAGTTTCTGATCAATCGATGGAGTTTGGTCAGCGCATTGGTTTGGCGATCTTAGGGTTGCTTATGGCATGTGCCTTATATAATGATTTTAATAGATTAATAATGGGCTAAGCCTAATGATTTTTAAAGAAAAACTAAGTGTGAAGCTTAAGATAATTCCAATGGCACTTATTGGCTTTTTCGCTTTCAATGCATTTGCCATGGAACCGTTTGTCGTTAAAGACATTCGTGTTGAAGGCATTCAGCGAACAGAGGCAGGAACGGTATTTAGCTACTTGCCTGTAAAAGTTGGTGAGGCCATGGATGATGACAAGGCTACCCAAGCGATTAAGTCACTTTATGGAACCGGTTTCTTTAAAGATGTTCGCATTGAGGTAGATCAAGATGTTTTGGTGGTGACGGTCCAAGAACGATCAGCAATTGCTCAAATTACTTTTAACGGTAATAAATCATTCCCGACAGATAAGATGAAAGAAGGACTTAAGCAAATTGGCCTTTCAGAAGGCTTAATTTTTGATAAGTCTATGCTCGACCGAGCCGAGCAAGAAATCAAACGTCAATATCTCGCACAGGGCAAGTATGGCGCTACAGTTAAGGCATCAGTTAGTCCTTTGGAACGCAATCGTGTAGGTCTTCGCTTCGAAATTGAAGAGGGCGCTGTCTCGAAAATCAGAAGTATCAATATCGTTGGTAATCAAGCGTTCACTGAAGACGAGTTACGAGAAAAATTCAAGCTAACGACACCAGATTGGATGACTTGGTGGAATAAAAATGATCAATACTCGAAACAAAAACTGACTGCGGATCTGGAAACGATGCGTTCGTTTTACATGAATCAGGGTTACTTGGAATTCAATATTGATTCTACGCAAGTTTCCATCTCCCCTGATAAACGTGATATTTATATTACTGCCAATATTACTGAGGGTGAGAAATACACTGTGACTGGCATCAAGGTTGCTGGGGAAACGATCATTCCAGAGGATGAGATTCGTAAGTTGATTTCGATCAATGTCGGGGAGGCTTTTAATAGAGAAAAAGTAACCAGTTCCAGCAAAGCGATGAGCGACAGACTTGGCAATGAAGGTTATGCATTTGCTAATGTCAATGCTGTGCCTGAAGTGGACAAAGAAAATCATAATGTTGCATTTACTTTTATGGTGGACCCTGCACGCCGCGTTTATGTTCGACGCATTAATTTAACTGGGAATACGCGTACAAGAGATGAAGTCCTAAGACGTGAAATGCGTCAAATGGAGTCCTCATGGTATGGCGCAGATAAAATCACACGATCTAAACAACGGTTAGATCGCCTTCAGTATTTCTCAGACGTTAATCTTGAAACACCAGCAGTACCAGGAACCTCTGATCAGGTTGACGTCAATGTCAGCGTTACTGAAAAATCTACCGGAAGTATTATGTTTGGTGCCGGCCTATCAAGTGCTGAAGGCATTGTGCTCGGTGTGACGGTTAATCAAAATAACTTTCTAGGGACAGGTAACCGCGTTTCAGCCCAAGTCAACACAGGCAAAGTAAACACCGTCTATTCCTTGTCTTATACAGACCCTTACTTCACGCCAGATGGAATCAGCAGATCATTCAACGTTTATCGACGTGATCTTGATACAACTAGCCTAGGTACTGGTACCTACAAGACAGCCTCATATGGAGGTGGCGTGAGTTTTGGCATGCCACTTAATGAGCGGGATTCTGTAAGCGCTGGTTTGTCATTTGACTTTACAGATGTGACCCTTGACCCGACAAGTCCAGATATGTATCGGAACTATTGCGGCAGTACAAACGCGACTGGTTGTAGCAACTATTCATGGATGTTGAATGCGGGTTGGGCGCACGATACCAGAGACAACACACTCTACCCAAATGAGGGTGTCCACCAAAGAATTCTAGCTGAAGTAGGTCTGCCAGGCTTAGATCTTGAGTACTATAAGATAGAGACTAAAAACTCATGGTATTACCCGATTAATAAGTCGATGACGCTTATGCTCAATGGGGAGCTTGGTTACGGCGACTCTTATGGATCAAAGGATTATCCATTCTTTAAGAATTTCTATATGGGTGGGGTAAACTCTGTCAGAGGTTACGATACAAGTTCAATTGGACCATACGTTGTACCAACAACCACATCTGACGGCATTTATCATCCAGGTTACTTTAAGGGCGGTACTAAACGCGTATTAGGTAATGCCGAAATTTTCTTCCCGGTTCCAGGTATGAAAGACTCTAGCCAGCTCCGTCTAAGCACGTTCATCGATGCAGGTAGTGTTTTTGAAGCAAGTCAGAATATAAGTGTGAGTGACATAAGATACTCAGCAGGGATGGGGATTGCTTGGTATTCGCCTTTCGGTCCAATTAAATTGGTGTTTGCAAAAGCAATCAATCCAAAACCTGACGATAGAACACAGATGATCCAATTCCAATTGGGATCACAATTTTAATTCATATTAACAATACATTAGGAGATTTTAATTGAGTAATTTATTAAGTCGTTTATTGGTATTTAGCTTATTTTCATTTGCCGTTAACGTCAATTCTGCAGAGCTAAAAATAGGTTATGTTCAAGTTGACAAAATCCTACAGGAAGCCCCACAAACTGCTGAGAGTGGCAAGAAGCTAGAAAAGGAATTCGCGCCTCGTAGCCAAGAACTTGAACGCATGCAGAAACAAATTAAAGACATTGAAACATCAATAGACAAAGATGCACTCACCATGTCAGAAGCAGATAGAAAAAATAAGGAGCGTGATGCTTCTAACTTAAAAATTGATTTTCAACGTAAACAGCGAGAGCTTCGTGAAGATGTGAATCTTCGCAAAAATGAAGAACTTGGTGCCCTACAAGATAGAATTAATAAGGCTGTTACAGCAGTTTCTGAAGCAGAAGCTTATGATTTGGTAGTTTACGGTGGGGTTGCTTACGCCAATAAAAAAATTGACATTACAGACAAAGTGCTTAAATCATTAGGTAAAAAATAACCAGATTTACATTAGTTAGGTTAAGTCTATGGGTGTCACATTAAAAGCGCTAACGGAAACGCTAGGCGGTGAACTAATAGGTAACGATATTGAGGTGGAGCGCGTTTCGTCAATTACAAATGCTCAAGCTGGAAGCATCACCTTTATTGCTGATAGTAAGTATCGTGAAAATCTTAGGGCATCGAAAGCCAGCGCCGTAATTTTATCTAGTGAGGATAAGGTCTTTAGTGACATACCTCATATTGTTACGGATAATCCATATGCTTACTTTGCCCAAGTATCAGCAATACTAAACCCAATCATTAAGACACCCTCTGGCATACATCCTAGTGCTGTAGTTGATAATGAGTCCAATATATCAAAATCCTGCGCTATCGGCCCTAAGGCTGTTATTGGTAAAAATGTAATTTTAAATGATGGCGTCATCATTGGTGCTGGGTGCTACGTAGGGAATAATGTATCGATAGGAAAATCTTCGCAATTAGAGCCGAACGTGACCATTTATTCGGATACTAAAATTGGGGATAATTGCCATATTTTTGCAGGAGCCGTCGTGGGTTCTGATGGTTTTGGATATGCAAACCAAGAGGGTCTCTGGATCAAGATTCCTCAAGTTGGCCGTGTAATAATTGGGAACAATGTGGATGTGGGTTCAAATACAACCATAGACAGGGGGGCCCTGGACAACACAATCATTGAAGATGGTGTGAAGCTAGACAATCTTGTTCAAATTGGCCACAACTGTGTAATTGGTGAGCATACTGTGATAGCAGGCTGCGTAGGCATAGCTGGAAGTGCTAGAGTAGGAAAAAGATGCAGAATAGGCGGGGCAGCAATGATTCTAGGTCATTTAGACATTGCTGATGACATCACCATATCACCTGGCTCAATGATTACACGATCGCTTATAAAATCGGATACATACACGGCGCTAATGCCATTCCAAACGCACGAGAACTGGTTAAAAACTGCAGCAAACTTACGTCATTTAACTGACCTGAATGAGAAATTTAAACTGCTAGAGAAACAGCTGGCTGCAATAAAATCAAAAAATTAATCTTAAAAAGATAAGGCAAAATCATGGGCGACAACATAGATACAAGCATGGATATCCATCAAATATTGGATCATTTGCCCCATCGCTATCCGTTTGTATTGATAGATCGTGTGTTATCCCTAGAAGTGGGCAAGGAAATCGTTGCAGTTAAAAATGTTAGTATCAATGAGCCATTTTTTCCAGGTCATTTCCCTTACCATCCAGTGATGCCAGGCGTATTGATCGTTGAAGCAATGGCGCAGGCAGCAGCGATACTTTCATTTAAAACTATGGGTGCCAAGCCAACAGATAGCGCTGTTTATTATTTTGCTGGCATTGATAACGCTCGTTTTAAAAAGCCAGTATCCCCGGGGGATCAGATCATCCTTAAGGTGAGTATCGATCGGATTCTGCGAGGCATTTGGAAATACAAAGGCGTTGCATTGGTTGATGATGCTGTTGTTGCTGAAGCTGAAATGATGTGCATTCTTAAAGAACTCGAATAAGCATTACTGATATGGCGCCTACAAACATCCATCCAACAGCAATTGTTGATTCTAAAGCTGAACTTGCTGATGACGTTAAAATTGGTGCTTTTTCGATCATAGGGCCAGATGTCAAAATTGATACTGGAACTACAATAGGTCCACATGTAGTCATCAACGGACATACTGCTATTGGTAAGCACAATACAGTCTTTCAGTTCTCATCATTAGGGGAGGCGCCCCAAGATAAAAAATATCAAGGTGAGCCAACTAAATTACAAATTGGCGACTACAACACTATTCGAGAATTCTGTACATTCAATCGCGGCACCACTCAAGATAAGGGTGTTACTAAAATTGGCAATCACAATTGGATTATGGCCTATGTACATATTGCTCACGATTGCCATGTTCACAACAATACAATTCTCGCTAACAATTCCTCATTAGCCGGCCATGTGGATTTGTACGATCATGCAATCCTTGGTGGATTTACTTTAATTCACCAGTTCTGCAAAATTGGAGAGCACGTAATAACAGCAGTCGGCTCCGTTGTATTCAAAGATATCCCGCCTTATGTTACAGCATCTGGTTACGATGCCAATCCACATGGAATCAACTCCGAAGGCCTGAAACGCCGTGGCTTTTCAGCAGAAAGCATCTCGAACATTAAACGCGCCTATAAAATCTTATATCGTCAAAGCCTAACGCTAGAGGAAGCTAAAATAGCGCTTAGCGAACAAGCGCTAGCTGCCCCTGAGTTAAATCTTCTTGTGGAGTTTCTAGCGCAATCCACACGCGGCATTATTCGCTAGCCAGGGCTCTCGCGTGGCATTAAGAGTCGGTATTGTTGCAGGAGAAGCTTCTGGTGATTTGCTAGGAAGCCGCTTAATTCGCGCATTAAAAAAACAACGTCCCGATATCGAGTTTATTGGTATTGCAGGGCCTAAGATGATGGCTGAAGGGGCGAAATCTCTTTACTCAATGGAAAGACTCTCGTTGCATGGCTATGGGTTTGATGTCTTAAAAGCAATACCAGGCCTAATCAAAATGCGAAAGCAGCTTGCGAATTATTTTATTGCAAATCCACCTAACGTTTTTATTGGAATTGACGCGCCAGACTTTAATTTCGCATTAGAAAAAAAACTTAAAGAAAAAGGGATTTCTACAATCCATTATGTTGGCCCTTCAATTTGGGCTTGGCGTAAAGGTCGCATGGGGAAAATAAAGCGCGCAGTAAATCATATGTTGACCTTATTCCCATTTGAGCAAGCTTTATATGAAGAGGCCGGGGTGAAAGCTAGTTACGTAGGCCATCCATTAGCCGATGAAATATCGATTGAGCCTGACGTAAAAGACGCAAGAGATCAATTAAAACTCCCTCAATCTCCCTTAATGATTGCAATGTTGCCTGGAAGTAGAGTGGGCGAGGTTAAAAAGCTTGCTAGTCTTTATGTAAAAACAGCACAAAAAATTTGCGAAATTCAGCCCGATGCATTATTCCTGGTTCCGCTTATTAGCCGCGAAACGCGCATAATATTCGAAGACGCAGTTTATGCCGCTCATAAGAAAAGCCTTGATAGGCCGACGCCAAACTTCAAAATATTATTTGGTCATGCTCATTTGGCCATGCAGGCAGCAGACATTGTTGTTGTTGCCTCTGGTACAGCAACGCTAGAAGCTGCTTTATTAAAGCGTCCTATGGTGATTACCTACCGTATGCCTTGGCTTAGCTGGCAAATCCTTAAACGCATGAATTATCTTCCTTACGTTGGCTTGCCTAATATTTTAGCTGGGCGCTTTGTTGTACCTGAGCTCCTTCAAAATGACGCTAATCCTGATAATCTAGCCAATACCATCATGAATATCGTGAATGATAAGAATGTTCTAGATGAGATAAGCGGTGAATTCTTACGTATACACCAGCTATTACGCCAAAATAATGAAGAAAAGGCTGCACAAGCTGTTTTGGCCTATCTACATGATTGACCCCATAGTTTGCGGCGTAGATGAAGCAGGAAGAGGCCCCCTAGCTGGTGCTGTATTTGCGGCAGCTGTTATTTTAGACCCAGCAAAACCAATTTTAGGATTGGCAGACTCTAAAAAGTTATCAGAAAAGAAAAGGGATGCGCTAGCTATAGAAATCAAGACTAAAGCCTTGGCTTGGGCGATAGCAAGCAGTAGCGTAGAGGAGATTGATGAAATTAATATTTTACAGGCCAGCCTTTTAGCGATGCAGCGAGCTGTAAATTTGCTTGGTGTAACCCCTACTGAAGTTCTCGTGGATGGACTTCATTGCCCTAAATTAAATATTACTATGCGTGCAATTGTTAAGGGAGATAGCAAGGAACCCGCTATCTCTGCAGCGTCTATTCTTGCAAAGACAGCTAGAGATGCTGAATTGTATCAATTAGACCAAGCGTATCCTGAATATGGATTTGCAAAACACAAGGGTTACCCAACACCATTGCATATGCAAATGCTTTTACAACATGGGGTATTGACTATCCATCGCAAGACTTATGCCCCAATTAAAAAATTACTTAATCTATGATAAAAGGAACCTTCATGAGCGATACTAAAGATAGCAATGGCAACAACTTAAACGATGGTGATTCAGTGCAAATCATTAAAGACCTAAAGGTTAAAGGTACTTCGGTTACTTTAAAGCGGGGCTCTGTGGCAAAGAATATTCGGCTAACTGAAGATCCGGAAGAAGTAGAATGTAACGTAGACAAGGTTAAGGGTTTAGTGTTAAAAACTTGTTTCCTAAAGAAAATTTAAGCGAGCAATAAAAATACTGTGGGTTGCTTGTGCAGATCAGGCAAGTCAATTTTTTTCCATTCAGCAATTGTTTTACTAATGACCAATTCTGTTGCTAAACTTAGATTTCTTGCAATACATAATCTAGTATTACCCGAGCAATTAGATAAAACATCTTCTAACATGTGCTGATTACGATATGGCGTCTCAATAAAAATCTGCGTTTGATTGAGTCGCTGTGATTGCTTCTCGATGTCTTTTAATTTTGCAATGCGCGCTGTTTTATCACTTGGCAGGTAACCTAGAAACGAAAATTGCTGCCCATTAAATCCCGAAGCCATTAATCCCAGTAAAATAGATGAAGGACCAGTCAGAGGTGCAACATGGGCACCTTTTTTATGCGCTAACTCGGCTAGACTGGCTCCAGGATCAGCGATTCCTGGACATCCTGCTTCTGATAACATTCCCATGTTATTCCCGGCTAATAAAGGTGCAATTAGCACAGGTAAATCTTTATCTAACGTATGCTCATTGAGTAATTGAAAATTAAGTTCCCGCACCGGCTTATTCGTTTTTATTGCACTTAAAAAACGACGAGCACTTTTTTCATTTTCCACAACGAAGTACTCTAAGCCGCGAACGAGTTGCATGACGTCTTCTGGGATCACCATACTTAGGTTCTCATCTCCTAGGCCGACTGGGATCATGTATAGAGTGCCTGTAGTCATCTACACGACCTTTTTTGATTAACCTGCATTAAATGACACCAATGTTTTCATTTTTAAGCATGCTGATAAGTTTAATGAGAGGCAACCCAATTAATGCGTTTGGATCGCTACCGGTCATTGTTTCGATGAGGGCAATTCCCAACCCTTCAGATTTGGCGCTGCCAGCACAGTCATAGGGCTCTTCAATACGAAGGTAATTTTCTATCTGAGCATCATTTAAAGCTCTAAATTTAACCTCATAAGGGACAACCTCTGCCTGCATACGATTTTGGGATGGATTGTATAAGCACAAAGCACTATAAAAGATGACAGATCGCCCTTGTTGATCCTGCAATTGCTTTACTGCATTTTCGTGAGTAAATGGCTTACCTATATGTTTGCCAGCGAGAGTGGCTACCTGGTCGCATCCAATAATGAGAGCGCTTGGGTATATTTCAGCGATTTTTTTTGCTTTTTGCTGCGCAAGTCTTAGCGCAGTATCTTCTGGCTCTTCATTTAGCAAGCTCGACTCATCAATATCAGGAGAAATTGACTCAAAAGACAAACCTAATCTCTCAAGCAACGCTCGGCGATATGGAGATGATGAGGCTAAGATTAATTTTATTGTCATTTAATTAGGTATGGTTTATAAAAAAGCCGACAGTCTATCCCGTCGGCTTTTATTTTTCGACCGAAGTAACTTCAGTTACTCAGGTTGTATTTCTAAAAGCGACTCATCAGGCGTCACTGTGTCACCCTTTTTAACATGAACTGCAACAACAATACCACTGACAGAGGCTTGAATTTCATTTTCCATTTTCATGGCCTCAATTACAAGAACTGCGTCACCGGCAGCCACTTTGTCCCCAGCTTTAACCTTAACCTCAACTATGCTTCCAGGCATAGCTGTTGTTACGCAGCCTTCATGCGATGGTCGTGGACGTCCGCTGGCACCAACTTTTGCCGCAGTCTTCTTTTTATCATTCGATTTGCCACCACCCACTTCAATTTCACTTAATGTTTCAACAATGACTTCTTCAGCAATGCCATCTACAGAAACATAGAAGGGGCGCTGTTCCTCCCCAGCATGTCCGCTGCCTGTTAATTTAATATGGAAGGTTTCTCCATGTAACGTCACTTTAAATTCATTTGGGGCATATCTCGAATCATGCGTTGATACAGCTTCCTTTGTTAGCAATTGCTCAGGTTTTAAACTGTCAGCATTCCGCTCTTGCAGAAATGTTTTAGCCAAATCGGGGAACATTGCATACGTGAGAACATCTTCCTCAGTCATTGCCCATGCTTCAGATTCTTGACGTAATTTTTCCATTTCATCATCAAGCAAATCCGCAGGACGACATACGATCACTTCTGCATCACTACCTACGGCAACGTTTCTAATATCTATATTCACTGGAGCAGGGGCTTTACCATATTGACCAAGGAAATAATTTTTAACTTCATTAGTCACAGATTTGTAACGAGCACCGGTCATAACGTTCAATACAGCTTGTGTACCAACGATCTGAGATGTTGGCGTAACGAGCGGAGGGAAGCCTAGGTCTTCGCGAACCCTCGGGATTTCAGCAAGCACTTCATCCATGCGATTAAGTGCTCCTTGCTCTTTAAGTTGATTAGATAAGTTGGAAATCATCCCACCAGGAACTTGATTAACCAAAACACGCGTATCCACTCCTGTGAACTCACTTTCAAACTGCCAATATTTTCTTCGCACTTCACGGAAATAGGCAGTTACCTCTTGTAGTGCAGCCAGATTTAACCCAGTGTCATACTCCGTGCCTTTGAGGGCAGCAACTAGGCTTTCGGTAGTTGGATGGCTTGCACCCTCAGAAAAGGACGAATTACATGTATCTACAATCGTTGCTCCATTTTCAACGCCTTTTAGTAGGCACATGCTAGCCAAGCCTGATGTTGCATGACTATGCAAGTGAATAGGTAGCTCAACTGCTGATCTAATTGCGTTAACTAAGTCACTGGTGACTTGTGGTGTAAGTAAACCCGCCATATCCTTAATGGCTATAGTATCTGAACCCATAGATTCGAGTTGTTTCGCCATCTCAACAAAGTAATTGATGTCATGAACAGGGCTCGTGGTGTAGGAAATAGTTCCTTCAGCATGTTTGCCATGTTTTTTAACTGCTTCAATAGATACACGCAAATTACGTATGTCGTTCATAGCATCAAACACTCGGAAAACATCTACACCAGACTCAGCTGATTGTTTTACAAAAGCTCTAACGACATCATCTGAATAATGACGATAGCCCAACAAGTTTTGCCCCCTTAACAGCATTTGAATACGGCTATTAGGAAGGGCTTTGCGTAATTTCTTCAGGCGCTCCCAAGGATCTTCTTTTAGATATCGAACGCAAGTATCGAATGTGGCGCCACCCCAAGCCTCAAGCGACCAGAAACCAATCGCATCTAATTTAGCGCATATAGGTAACATATCGTCAGTGCGAAGACGTGTCGCAATGAGTGACTGATGACCATCCCTTAAAACTAATTCAGAAACATGAACTTGTGCCATATAGTTAACTTATTTTTATATATTGATTGAGATTTTTTAAATACCTTCATGCGCTGCAATTGCTGCAGAAATGGCTGCAGCAAACAGTTCAGGAGGAAAAACAGTAGCATAATTATTAAGCTCTGGATGTGATTCTACAAAGCTCGTATCAAATTCGCCACTTCTAAAGTCGGGGTGTTTCAAAATTTCTTGATAATATGGGATGGTAGTTTTTACACCATAAACCAACATGTCATTTAGCGCTCTGCGACCGCGTTCAATTACGCTATCCCAATCCAATGCCCAAACGGTTAATTTTGCGCACATTGAATCATAGTAAGGCGGGATAACATAGCCACTGTAAATGGCTGCGTCCATTCGGACGCCGGGTCCGCCAGGCGCATAGTAACGTGTAATTTTACCAAAACTTGGTAAAAAATCATTTTTAGGATCTTCTGCATTAATGCGGAATTCCATAGCAAAGCCACGATACTTTACTTCATCCTGTTGATATTGAAGCTCTTTACCATCTGCAATACGAATCTGTTCTTGGACAATATCAATGCCAGTAATCGTTTCTGTTACGGTATGCTCAACCTGAAGGCGTGTGTTCATTTCCATAAAATAGAATGTGTTGTCAGAATCCAACAAGAATTCAACGGTACCAGCGTTTTCATAACCAACAGCTTTAGCGGCTTTAACTGCTAAGTTGCCTATATATTCGCGTTGCGCATCACTTAATTGAGGTGACGGGGCGATTTCAATCAACTTTTGATTACGCCTCTGAATAGAACAGTCTCGCTCAAACAAATGAATCACGTTGCCATGGCTATCCCCAATAATCTGCACTTCAATATGACGTGGGTTGATAACGCATTTTTCTAAAAAGACTTCTGGCTTACCAAATGCCTTGCTTGCTTCTGAAATAACTCGGTCATAATTACCAAGCAATTCTTTTTCATCGTTACATCGTCTAATACCTCTACCACCACCGCCGTTCGTGGCCTTAAGCATCACAGGGTAACCTATCTTAGCTGCTAAGATACGAGCCTCGTCTATATCAGCTAAATTACCATCACTTCCAGGCGTGCAAGGAATACCAGCCGAAACCATCGCATTACGCGCTTGAATTTTATCGCCCATTTGGCGGATGACGCTGGCATCAGGTCCGATAAACTTAATATCGCGACGTGCACAAATTTCTGCTAATTCTGGATTTTCCGACAAGAAACCATACCCGGGATGTAACGCATCGCATCCAGAAGCTACTGCCAAATTCACGATATTGTGTGCATTTAAGTAACCGACAACAGGATCTGAGCCAATATTGTAGGCCTCGTCAGCTTTTTTTACATGCAATGCATGACGATCGGCGTCAGAATAGATCGCAACCGATTTAATGCCCATTTCAGAACATGCTCTAACGATACGAACCGCAATTTCGCCGCGATTAGCGACTAGGATTTTTTTAATCACTACTGAACCTGAATGTTAAGAGTTTAAAGATGTTAAAAATAAACGTTTAAATCGGTTAGTTTTTTGACATAACCACGCCTTAATTATATCATGCGCGGCTTATGACTGCACAGCACATCATCAATAGCATTGAATTCACAAGAAAATCTCTTGAGATTCGTGATACAATAGCGCACTCAGAATTACAAAGAGCTAAAGATGCTCTCACTTCTGACACTGAGAGCCTTGATTGGCGCCTAACAGGCGAAATTGATGTTGGGGGAAAAGCGAAGTTGCATTTGACCCTTACGGGTAAAGTTGGTGTGCCATGTCAGCGATGTTTAGAGCCCATGATGATTGCTTTAAACATTAGTTCAGAATTTTTCTTGGTAAAAGATGAATCTGAAATTCCTTCTGAAGAGGAGGATATTGAGGACCACGACTACATTATTGCAGACGCAGAAATGAATGTTTTGCAATTGGTAGAAGATGAGATATTGCTAGCGCTCCCTTTTGCACCAAAGCATGAGATTAAAGATTGTGCAGTAAAAGCAGAAGTTAGTGAGCTAAAAGCCCCGAATTCATTTGCTGTATTGCGAGACTTAAAAGTTGTAAAAAGTTAGTTTATTTAGGAGTAAGAAATGGCTGTTCAACAAAACAAGAAATCACCATCTAAACGTGGTATGCATCGCTCACATGACTTTTTGACTAATCCGCCTCTGGCTGTTGAGCCAACAACAGGTGAGGTACATTTACGTCACCACGTTAGCCCAAGCGGTTACTACCGTGGCCGTAAAGTATTACCGGCTAAAGGCGAATAATTAGTGATTAAAACGAGCATGAAATCTTTGTATATAAGATTTCATCGCTTGTTTTAGTGTTTGAATTTAAAGCATGGATATAACCGTTGCTATTGATGCTATGGGTGGAGATTACGGCCCTCGTGTCACAATCCCAGCCGCTTTGGCGCTTTTAAAGCAAGATAGCAAAATAAATATCATATTGGTTGGCCTTAGCGACGATATCGAAGCTGAGCTTCAAGCAAATAAAGCAAAATCTGACTCAAGAATGTGGATTCATCACGCAAGTGAACTTGTGATGATGGATGAGTCACCTCAGAGCGCACTCAAAAACAAAAAAGACTCATCAATGCGCGTCGCCATTAACCTGGTAAAAGACGGCGTTGCGCAGGCTTGCGTAAGCGCTGGTAATACAGGCGCACTCATGGCTACGGCTAGATTTGTCTTAAAAACACTCCCTGGAATAGACCGACCTGCAATTGCAGGTGTTTTGCCAAGCAAAATGGGCATGACTTACATGCTTGATCTTGGCGCGAATGCTGATTGCACTCCTGAACACTTATTACAGTTTGCGATTATGGGCTCAGTCTTAGTTTCATGTGTAACGAACAAAGCTAGCCCAACGGTAGGTTTGTTAAATATAGGGTCCGAAGACATCAAAGGAAATGAAGTGGTTAAGCAAACAGCTGAACTACTTAAATACAGTCATTTAAACTTTTATGGCAATGTTGAAGGTGACGATATCTATAAAGGCACAACAGACCTAGTTGTTTGCGATGGCTTTGTAGGAAACGTTGCACTAAAAACATCTGAAGGTCTGGCAAATCTGATGGGTAGTTTTTTGAAAGAAGAATTCAAAAAGAATCTAATTACTAAGCTAATGGCTTTAATCTCAATGCCGGTACTATCTTCATTTAAAAAGCGATTGGATCCAAGGTGCTATAACGGGGCGAGCTTTTTAGGTTTACGTGGAATTGTTGTAAAAAGTCATGGCGGTGCTGATGCATTTGCATTCAAACATGCCATCAGCAAAGCTGTTGAAGAAGCCAGAAGTGGTGTACTAATGCATATTACAAAGCAATTAGAACTTGCGCATGCGCAAACAGAAGCCTCAAACACAGCGACAAATTAACTTGTCATCTCATATATTTGAAAATATTATTCGCTGTCAAAACTACACTTTTTTGAAAGTTCTTGCATGAAGCATTCACGTATTGCGGGCACTGGAAGTTACTTACCCGAAAGAATACTAACTAACGCAGAACTTGAGCGGACTATTGATACGACTGACGAATGGATTTTTAGTCGCACAGGCATTCGTGAGCGTCATATTGTTGCGGAAAATGAACATACAAGCGATATGGCATTTGAAGCAGCTAAAAAAGCCATTGAATCTGCAAGCGTCGACCTCCAAACTATCGACCTTATCGTAGTGGCAACGACGACACCCGATCGAATTTTTCCAAGCACTGCTTGTTTATTGCAACAAAAATTAGGCATCGTGAATTGTCCGGCCTTTGACTTACAAGCAGTTTGTAGCGGTTTCGTTTACGCATTAGCAACTGCAGATAATTTTATTAAAGCTGGTGCAGCGAAATGTGTTCTTGTTGTTGGTGCAGACGCAATGTCACGCATCACAGACTGGACGGATAGAAGCAATTGTATTCTTTGGGGCGATGGTGCTGGTGCTGTTATTCTCCAAGCAACTGATGAACAGGGCATTTTATCTACACACCTTCATGCAAACGGTAATTATGCGGACATGCTTACCGTTCCTCAAGGCGTCTCTAAGCAAGAGGGGAGTAAAACCATCCTCATGGAAGGCAACGCCGTTTTTAAAATGGCTGTGAACACTTTAGACGCCATTGTTGATGACACATTAATAGCAAATGGGCTCGAAAAAGCAGATATAGATTGGCTGGTCCCTCACCAGGCTAATATTCGAATCCTTCAGTCCACAGCCAAAAAACTTGGCATGAGTATGGACAGGGTAGTGACAACCGTTGACAAACATGGAAACACTTCAGCAGCTTCGATTCCATTAGCGCTTGATGTTGCAGTCCGTGATGGTCGTATTAAACGCGGGGAAATAATTCTAATGGAAGCCTTCGGTGGTGGGTTCACCTGGGGATCCGTATTAATGAAATATTAAGAGGCTTCAATGAAATTTGCTTTTTTCTTTCCAGGACAAGGTTCACAATCGGTCGGCATGATGCAAGGCTTGGCTGATAGCACAGTGGTACGACAAACATTTGATGAAGCTTCTCAATTGTTGGGACAAGATTTTTGGGCTATGGCGACAGAGCCTAATGAAACCATAAACCAAACAACGAACACACAACCATTAATGCTGACTGCAGGCGTGGCAACATGGCGTGTCTGGCAAGAAAATTCCGTTCTTACTCCAGCAATCATGGCAGGTCATAGCCTGGGTGAATACACAGCACTCGTAGCTGCGGGAGCATTAGCTTTCAAAGATGCACTTCCACTCGTTCGCTATCGAGCAGAAGTGATGCAAAGTGCGGTTGCTGAAGGGGTCGGTGCAATGGCGGCTATCCTGGGCCTTGATGATGAAATAGTCCGCCAAGTATGCGCGGAAGGCGCTCAAGGAGAAGTATTAGAAGCGGTGAATCTTAATTCACCAGGCCAAGTAGTGATTGCAGGTAATAAAGCCGCTGTTGAACGCGGTATGGAAATCGCAAAATCGAAAGGCGCAAAGCGCGCACTGGCACTGCCTGTGAGCGTTCCATCCCATTGTGCTTTAATGAAGCCAGCTGCTGAGGCTTTAGCTGACTATTTAAAAAATGTATCAATGGCAGCACCTTGCATTCCTGTGATTCATAACGCAGATGTTATTGCTTATAATGACGTAAATAATATAAAAGATGCTTTGGTGCGCCAACTTTATAGCCCAGTAAGATGGGTAGAAACTGTGCAAAGTGTTTACAACCAAGACATTAAGGCATCAGCAGAGTGTGGTCCTGGTAAAGTCCTAGCCGGACTCACTAAGCGTATTGTAGCTGAACTACCTTGTATAGCCTTAATCAACGTTGAGTCTCTCACTGAAGCGCAAGCACAATTCACCACAGAATAAACCTAAGGGGATGAAAATGTTACAAGGTCAAATTGCATTAGTTACAGGCGCTAGCCGTGGCATTGGCGCTGCAATTGCTCAAGAATTAGGAAGGAAGGGGGCCGTTGTTATCGGCACAGCAACCACGCAAAATGGCGCTGATGCAATTAGCGCAGCATTAAATGGCGCAGACATCAAAGGTTGCGGCTTATCCCTAGATGTGAACGATAATGATCAAATTCAAGCTACACTAAAGACGATTTCAGAACAATTTGGTGACGTTAGTATTCTTGTCAACAACGCAGGTATTACCAAGGATACATTGTTGATGCGCATGGAAGATAGCGACTGGGATGCTGTAATCTCAACCAATCTGAGCTCTGTCTACCGAATGTCTAAAGCCGTTTTACGTCCGATGATGAAGGCGAGAACAGGCCGCATCATTAGCATTTCATCCGTGGTTGGTCATATGGGCAACGCTGGTCAAACCAACTATGCAGCGGCTAAAGCCGGGATGTCCGGCTTTACAAAGTCATTAGCAAGCGAAGTTGGTAGCCGTAACATCACGGTGAACTGTGTTGCGCCAGGATTTATAGATACTGACATGACGCGCGCATTGCCCGACGAACATAAACAAGCGCTTTTAAAACACATTCCATTAGCAAAGCTAGGCCAAGACAGCGATATTGCAGCAGCTGTAGCATTTTTAGCTTCTCCGTCTGCAGGCTATATCACTGGAGAAACCTTGCACGTGAATGGCGGAATGTACATGGCATAATGTCATTAATAATTTAGTTTTTTGAATTCCTCACGCTTTTTGTTAGAATGTCGTGAGTTTTGTAGCAGTAAATTTAAATAAAAAAGGGGATTTAGATGTCTGACATCGAACAACGCGTTAAAAAAATTGTAATCGAACAACTTGGTGCTAATGAAACAGATGTAAAAAATGCATCTTCATTCGTTGATGATTTGGGCGCTGACTCTCTAGATACAGTTGAATTGGTGATGGCTCTTGAAGAAGAGTTTGACTGCGAAATTCCTGACGAAGAAGCTGAAAAAATCACAACAGTTCAACAAGCTATTGACTACGTCACAGCTAATCTTAAGTAATTAAACTTCTCATTATTTCTTGGAGTCGCTTTGTCCAAGCCAATTAACGCGTCTAAACGACGCGTCGTTGTAACAGGTTTAGGGGTTGTATCACCAGTTGGTATTGGTGTGCAACCTGCTTGGTCTAATCTTATTGCTGGCAAATCTGGCATTACAAGAATCACTAAATTTGATCCTAGTAATTTCTCATCTCAAGTTGCGGGTGAGGTAAAAGACTTTGATGTGTCGCAATACCTTCCGGCAAAGGAAGCGCGTCGCATGGATACTTTTATCCAGTACGGCCTAGCGGCTGCCATTGAAGCGGTAAAAGACTCAGGCATTGAAGCGACTGAAGAAAATGCGGAGCGTATCGGTGTATCTATTGGCTCAGGCATTGGTGGGCTTGGTTTAATTGAACAAACGAATGACACTTATGATGAAGGTGGCCCACGCAAGGTGTCGCCATTCTTCATTCCTGGCACAATTATCAATATGATTTCTGGTAATCTATCCATCATGTTCGGCTTTAAAGGTCCGAACGTATCGATAGTAACTGCTTGTACAACTGGCACTCACTCCATTGGTGATGCTGCCCGCATGATTGAATACGGTGATGCTGATGTAATGGTCGCAGGTGGTGCCGAAGCAGCTATTACTGAACTTTCAGTAGCAGGCTTTGCTTCAGCGCGTGCTTTATCAAGTCGCAATGATGATCCTGCAACTGCAAGTCGCCCTTGGGATAAAGACCGTGATGGGTTCGTGATTGGCGAAGGTGCTGGCGTCATGGTAATTGAAGAGTATGAGTCAGCTAAAAAACGTGGCGCTAAAATCTACGCTGAACTGATTGGCTACGGCATGAGTGCTGATGCATATCACATGACCGCACCAAACATGGATGGTCCACGCCGTTCTATGCGTAATGCAATGAACAATGCAGGCATAAATCCTGACCAAGTTCAATTTGTGAATGCGCACGGCACTTCAACACCATTAGGTGATGCGAACGAAACCAATGCGATTAAAGCAGCATTTGGCGACCATGCAAAGAAAATCGTTGTTAACTCGACCAAGTCAATGACAGGGCATTTATTGGGTGGCGCAGGCGGTTTGGAGTCAGTATTTACAGTACTTTCTATCTACAACCAAATATCCCCTCCAACGATCAATATTTTCAATCAAGATCCAGAGTGTGACCTGGATTTCTGCGCAAACACAGCGCGTGATATGAAAATCGATGTTGCGCTAAAAAATAACTTCGGGTTTGGTGGCACAAACGGATCACTTGTATTTCGAAAGATTTAAGCGGTATATCAATCTTTCGTGATCTAAAATCATGCTTTAGGCTGTTTTCTTAACATGAGAATGCACTAAAAGACGAACAATCTGAATAGCATGAATCTAGAAGCTAAAAATAATCAATACCTAATCAATGGCATGCCCTCATCAGGTCTATCCATCAATGACCGTGGCCTGTCTTATGGAGACGGTGTTTTTCGCACATTTCTTGTTAAAAACGGCGTTGCTCAACATTGGACCTTGCAGTATCAGAAACTCTCTCAGGATTGCCAAGCGCTAGGCATAACATGCCCCAGTAATAAAGACTTATTGAAAGACCTTCAAATCATGTTTGATGACGGGGCAGATGCCGTTGCTAAAATCATCGTGACTCGCGGTGAAGGAAGCCGTGGCTACGCTTTCTCTGACAAGATTCAAACCAACAGAATCGTCATTAAATCAGCATTGCCAGTCTATCCTTCAAGTAATCAAACGCAGGGCGTTAAACTTCACCTGTGTGAACTAAAGCTAAGCCAACAAAAAAAATTGGCAGGCATTAAGCATCTTAACCGATTAGAAAATGTATTGGCTCGCATGGAATGGAGCGACGCCAATATTGCAGATGGCTTGTTGATGGACAGCAACGATAACGTGATTGAATGCACTATGAGCAATATTATCGCGAGATTTGGCAATGAGCTTATCACGCCATCGCTCGATCAATGCGGTGTTGCTGGTATCGCTCGAGCTCGCATTATCGAAAACGCTCCCCGTTTTAATCTCGCCGTTAAGATTGAAGCATTGAAACTTGACAAGCTCATGCAGGCCCATGAAATCATTATTTGCAACAGCCTGTTTGGCGCATGGCAAGTTGTTGAGTTGAATGGCAAACAATGGCCTAAACAAGGCCTGGATGCTCAGTTGCGTGAAATGCTACTAAATTAACATGCGATCAATCATAAAAATGATCAAAATAAGCTTGCTTTGTTTTGGCCTAGCAATAGCTTGGCTAATTTACTTCGCCAATTCGGGGATTCATCTCAAAACGGAAACTGAAAGCTTTGATATTGAAGCTGGAAGCCGCTTCAGAGGAGTTACACGCCAACTTGTTCAGCAGAACATCATACAAGACCCTGTGAGCTTTGAAATGCTTGCGAGAAGCATAGGCGTAGCATCAGATGTAAAAGCTGGCATATACGAGGTAAAAAGCGGCATCACGCCCCTAGAGTTGTTAGATATGATGACTTCAGGTGCCAGCACCCAGGCAAGCATTACATTTATTGAGGGGTGGACCTTTGCACAAATGCGTGAAGAATTGAACACTTCAGAAAAAGTGAAGCATATGGCCATGAGTGAAACCGATCAGCAAATCCTTAAAGAGATTGGCGCAACAGAAACAATGCCAGAAGGTTTGTTTTTCCCAGACACCTATTTTTTTAGTCCGAACACAAGCGACAGAGATATCCTAAAGCGATCTTATTCGACCATGCAAGGTAAGTTAAAAAGCGCGTGGATTGGTAAATCGGAGGGCTTGCCTTACAAGACCCCGTACGAAGCACTCATTATGGCTTCGATCGTTGAAAAGGAAACAGGAAGCGCATCTGAGCGATCTCAAATCGCTGGTGTGTTTATCAATCGCTTAAAAATAGGTATGCGACTACAAACAGACCCAACGGTGATTTATGGTTTGGGGGAGCGATTTGATGGCAACATTCACAAAAAGGATTTAGTGAATGATACCGCCTATAACACTTATACACGGGATGGATTGCCTCCAACGCCCATTGCGATGCCTGGCTTAGGCGCAATCAACGCAGTATTGCATCCAGCGCAGACTAAAGCGCTTTATTTTGTAGGCAAGGGGGACGGCACCCATTATTTCTCCGCAAGTCTTGCAGAGCATAATAATGCAGTTATCAAGTATCAATTAGGCGGAAAACGTGCGCGGTAAATTCATTACATTAGAGGGCATGGATGGTGCTGGCAAAAGCACGCATATTCCAGACATTATAAATTTGCTTAAAAGCAAAGGTGTGGAGGTGGTTTCAACTCGTGAGCCAGGGGGAACTGAGCTTGGTGAACAATTAAGAACGTTACTCCTCAATGAGCCAATGCACCCAGAAACTGAAACATTGTTAATGTTTGCAGCGAGAAGAGAGCATATCGCCAAAGTTATTGAGCCAGCCTTGGCGAGAGGTGCTTGGGTGCTTTCAGACAGATTTACTGATGCAACTTATGCTTATCAGAGCGGCGGCCGAGACGTATTAGCGAAAAAAGTAATTGAATTAGAGATTTGGGTGCAAGGTAGCTTGCAGCCTGATTTAACATTACTATTTGATGTGCCTGTAGAAGTTAGTTTGGCGCGCTTAGCGAGTGCTAGAACACCCGATAAATTTGAGCGTGAGACCGCAGAGTTTTTTACGAAAATTCGAAATGCCTATCTCGATAGAGCAAATAAGAATCCAAATCGCTTCTGCATTATCAATTCAAATCAAGCCTTGGATAATGTTAAGGTAGAAGTTAATAAGGTAATTTTAACCTTATGATAATTAAGGAAATCTACCCTTGGCAAGCATCCGTCTGGCAACGTTTAATGTCCGACAAAAAGCGCTTGCCGCATGCATTATTACTAAGGGGTCAAAGAGGCATAGGGAAACTGGATTTTGCAATCTCCTTTTGCCGAGCATTGCTTTGTGAGCAATTAAATTCAGACCAACAAGCTTGTGGCGTATGTCCGAGTTGTGGGTGGTTTGAACAAGACAATCATCCTGATTTTCGTTTCATTTCACCAGAACAAGATACGAGCAAGGATGATGATGGCGGTACGAAAAGCACTAAAAAGAGAACGCAGATTGTCATTGACCAGGTCAGAGGTTTAAGCGACTTCTTGAGCCTATCAAGTCATAAGAGTGATGGGCTTCGTATTGCGCTCATTCATCCAGCTGAAGGCCTCAACGCTTCAGCAGCAAACGCCTTATTGAAAATGCTCGAAGAGCCGCCTCCAAACGTCGTCTTTATTCTGATTGCTCATCAAGCGCATAAAATTCTACCAACTATTATGAGCCGCTGCCAAAAAATTGACATGCCGGTACCATCGAGTGAAGATGCGCTAGCCTGGATGAAACATGCGGGCATTCAGAGCTCAGAAACATTGTTGAGTTACGCTGGGGGCTCCCCAATAATGGCGATAGACGAAGCCGAAGAGGGTGTTTTTGCGTCTATGGAAGTCTGCAAACTATTATCTTCCGGGGCCAAATCAGACCTATTTCAACTATCGTCCGTATGTTTGGTGTTGGGCATGGAGAATGCCATTGCCGCCTTACAAAAATGGTCTTATGACCTTCTTCTTTGTCATTTCACGCAAGAAGTGAGATATCATCAAAGCCAAGAGGGCGCCGTTAAAAAGTTGGTTCAGCATCTCAATTTATCTCGGCTTTTAGATTTTCTTAAAATGCTTGGTGACGCCAAGAAAAGTGCGAATCACCCATTAAATAATGAGCTGCAACTAGAGCGCATATTTTTACATTACACCCATATATTCAAATGAACTTTGCGCCATGCTTGTAGATTCACACTGCCACTTAAACTTCCCGGAGCTAGCAACGAATATCGTAGATATTCGTCTATCCATGACTGAAAATGGGGTAGGGCACGCACTTTGTATTTCTGTCACATTGAAAGATTTCCCCCAGGTCCTAGCGCTCGCTGACAAATACCCTAATTTTTTTGCATCTGTTGGCGTGCATCCCGATTA
>Ga0114964_10000873_pt1 | contig 22531 bp, 41 predicted proteins | sample C_131016_MF_Meta_FD_92638 | JGI IMG/M metagenome (GOLD analysis project Ga0114964, IMG submission 92638) | Freshwater microbial communities from Lake Croche, Canada to study carbon cycling - C_131016_MF_MetaG | ecosystem: Environmental > Aquatic > Freshwater > Lake | place: Lake Croche, Canada...
AGCAATTGGACAAAGCTAAGTGTCATGAATTGCCCTGTAACAGCTCAGTGTTACCAGATAGAATAGGTGTGAGACTATCATGTGAAGTTCTATCAATCAAAGCCTCTGTAACAAGAGGCTTTTTTATTTGTATTAAATCCTTAATAACTATAAATATGAAAACAATTAAATTAAAGCCAACTGAGTTCTATCAGTTTAGACAATTAGCATTTGCAATGAGTATTGCATTTGTATGTTCAATAGCACATGGTGTGTATATTGTAGAAGCCAATATAAACCAACTAAAACAGTTGGGTTATTAAGGGGAGGATTAAAGGGCTCTGTTGTGGAGCCCTTATTCTTTTAATTAATTAATAAAAATATTATGAAAAAATTAGTATTAGGAGCTTTACTATCATTAAGCATTTCAACATTTGCACAAGGTACATTTGTTGTAAAATATAAATCATTCTTAACTTACATTAACAATGTAAAAAGTGAAATAATACTTAATGATACAACATTTGTATTTAATGATGGAGACACCACAGATATTGTTATTTATGTTCTTCCTGAAGAATTCAGATATTATAGAACAGGAAAGATCATTAAAGGAAAGACAACTGGTGGATCTGAATATCAACTTGTAGATTGTATAGATGCTAAAACTGGAAAAATAGCAACTATTCAATTATTTGATACAGCAGTTAGAGTGTTTTTAGGTGATGATTATATAGAATATCAAAAATAATAAACTATGAAGAATATACACGTATTACCAACGGATAAACCAAGTAGATTACAAAAGTTTGAAGGAGTTTATGGTCGAGAACTTGAATTATGTTCTAAAGACGAGTTCTTTAATAAAGGAGTTAACATTTACATCACTTCTGATGAGAAATTACCTTATGATAGTTCTATATTTAATAGTGGAGCGTTTTATCATGTAGATGCAGGAGGAAAAGTTTTTATTATAACTAAAAATACTTTTAAACCTAACCCAAATTTTTGTAAAAGAATTATATTATCAACAGACCAAGAATTAATCGAAGATGGTGTAGAAGCTATTGACGATGAGTTTCTTAAATGGTTCGTGGCTCATCCAAGTTGTGAGGAGGTTGAAGTTAAGTTAATTAAAGATAGCGAAGACCACCCAGAAATTGAAGGAGGTTATAGGGAAGAATGGGAATACTATGATATCATCATTCCAAAAGAATCACCTAAACAACATCTAATAAATATGATGGAACAAGATGAAGAATTAGCAATGTATGAAGAATCTTTTAAACACAAAGTAAGAGTGATACCAAAAGAAGAAATATTAGACGATAGATGTTCAGCGTATGAATTTATTAATTTTAATAAAGAAGTGCTTGAAGAAGCTAAAAAGTATGATGGAGAAAATGCTGCAAGTGGTGTTAAATCTTTTATAGCAGGCGCTAAATGGCAACAAGAAAGAAGTGAAGAAGAAATTATATGGGCATTATTACTTTGTTCCAATAAAAAGTTTAAAAATTCCTTAGAAGTAAAGGAATGGTGGAACAATTTTAACTCTATATAAGATGAGAGAATATTCATTTCAAATAAATAAAAAGAAATATGATTATTTACTACCTGTATTTGGAAACATTGGAAGTAAAAAAATGTTATCAGTGACAGACAGAAAAGTAGATAAATACTTTTTTATAGGTACTCAAGAAAGTTATTTAGATTTATTAAACAGATGTAAATATATTTAAAAATTATGAAAGAAACTATGAAAATTATAAATTCAATATTGTCAATTCTCGGAATAGGATTGATGATAATTGTTGCTGTTGGAGAAAACTTTGCAAAAGATGAGTTAACTATAGTAACATTAGTTTGGTTATATGTTTTGTGTAACTATTTATCATTAAAAGAAGATTAATTATGAGTAAAGAAATAGAAATAGGAATCACTGTTGGAGGAACTTATCTAACAGTGAGTGGTACATATTATCCAGAAGAATCAGAAATAACATATGATCTTGATATGGGAGGTTCTCCTGGATGGAATGCTGAGTTTGAATTAGAATCAGTACAGATAGATGGTAAAGAAATCATTGATTTAATCAGTGATGGAGTGTATGATGAAATTATAGAGAAAGTATTAGAACATCAAAAAGATTAAAATTATGGACAAAATATTTTATATAGCAATTGCAATTTTTGCTTATGTAGGAATAATTAAACTTATGAAAGATTTTTTAGATTACATAGTAGATAAATTTAATAGATAGAAATTATGAAAACAGCAAAAGAGTTTTTAAATAGAGAATATATGTCAACTTCTGATAATGCAATTTCTGCAATGATTGAATTTGCAAAAATGCATGTAGAAGCAGCTAAAGAACAATTTAAAATAGTATTTAGTGAAATAAGTGATCCTTATCCATTTGAGTACAATGATTCATTAGAAGATGTTTATCCTTTAACAAATATAAAATAGAAATTATGAAAATAGTAAATGGTAAATGGCAGGATGCTAATGGAGATCCTGTGAATAATTTTAGTTACAACCAAGTACAAGAGATAGGAGATAATCTAGTAAACCTATACGGTAATAATATTACATATAGTAGAATAGAATTAGTTTCTGCACTTAAGACACTTACACCAAGACAAGAATCAGATCTTGCTTTTATATTAAGTGATGCACGTGGTATTTCTAAACTAGCAGGATATTAATTATGGCATCTCTAGTAGGAAAAGAAGTGTTTGGTTTTAACTTTGAAGGTCATCCAACTCATACACAACAAATGGTACAATATATTGGTAAAATTGGAAAAATAACATTTCGAGGATATGATATTTGTCAAGTGGAATTTGATAGTGGTCAACGTTATAATTACCCTAATAGTGAAATACATAAACATTTAGTTGAACTAGCTCCTGTAGAAGAACCTGAAGAAGAATTAACCATTGAACAAATTATGGATAATATGAAAGATTTAATGTTAAAACTTTAAATTATGAAGATCTGCAGTAAGTGTGATGAGTTAAAACACATGAGTAATTATAGTCGTACAGTTAATGGAAATAAAAGAGCAGATTGTAAGTCTTGTGAAGCAGAGTATCATAAGGCTTACTATTTAATCAATAAAGAAACTATGATGGCTAATCAAAAATTAAGAAACTTAAAAAAGAAAAAATGGAAAAAGAATTTATCCCTTACGCTTGACTTTTTGGTATAATATTTGATGTATAATATGTATGACAACATACATTTACACACTAGAACATCCTATAACTAATGAGATTAGATATGTAGGTAAAACAAATAGTCCTAAAAGAAGATTACATCATCATTGGACTGTTGGACATAAGTTAAATAATAAAACAGGTAATTGGTTAAAAAATTTAAAAAAATTAAAACTTAAACCTATAATGACAATAATTGATGAAACTACTAGTGATTGGCAACAATTAGAAATGTATTGGATTAGTCAATTTAAAACATGGGGATTTAAGTTAACCAATCATACAGATGGTGGAGAAGGTGCTTATGGTGGAGGGCAATGGAATAATGTATCTGTAACAGCTTTTACAAAAGAAGGGGTAATAATTAAATCTTTTGAGTCACAAAAACAATGTGCTCAATATTTTAATACTACACAAAGTAATGTTAGAGCTGTAGTTACAGGTAAAAATATTTTATTATTAAAAAAATATCAAATAAAAATTGGTATTATTTTAGAAAATATTAATAAAGCAAAAGAAAGAAAGTTTTACGAACTGTCAGAAAATAAAATACCAATTACTAAAGAAAAATTATTAATAGCTAAAAAAATGATTAATGAAGGTAATAGTTATAGAAAAACAGCAATTGCAATTAACACAAATCATATAACATTAACTAAATATTTAAAAAATTATGAAAATAAAGAATGAGTTCATTCCATATGAACAAGCATTAGCTTTGAAACAATTAGGTTTTGACGAACCTTGTATAATGACATACTTAAATGGTGAATTAGATAAAGAACTGTTTTTATTTAACCATTCTATTAGAAGTCATTCTACTCAAGAATTTATTTCAGCACCACTTTACCAACAAGCATTTAGATGGTTTAGAGAGAAGTATACATTATTTTCTCACATAGGAAAATGTATGGGAATGAAAGCTGAAAGTTATTTTGTGGAGATAAATACAATAACAGAAATGTTAGGGATTTATGATTCGGAGGAAGAACAAGTAATATTTAAGTCCTATTCAGAAGCAGAGTTTGAATGCTTAAAAAAATTAATAGAAATATGCAAGAAATAGAATTTGAAAATGATTATGAAGGATTAAATGGAAATAACACAGATTATTTCAATCCTTGGATAAATTAATAGAAACCTTTAATAACAAAAAAAATGAAACATTATTGTAATAAATACGAAAAGAATAAACAAGAACATTCTTGTTTAAAACAATGTAAAAATTGTGAGAAAATTCAACCTGAAATGAAAAGAACTAATCCAGTTCGTGATTTTAGTAATCCTATCAAAATAGAACAGATATATATTGATGGAGTACATGAATATAACTATTTAGTTGTTGAAGTTGAAGGAGATTATAGCAAATCACATTCATTACATTATAGTAGTCATGAAAATTGGAGTCAACATATCAGAGAAACATTAGCTATGGAAATAGTTGATGATGGAAATGGTATTGAAGTGCTGCATCATGATTTAAATAATAGTATTAACTATTCAGATACTGAAAAATTACATGTTCTATTAAGACTAATGTCTGAACAATGTAAATATGAATCATCTGAACCATCTGTTAAAGTAGAATTTTAGTGTGGTATCCAGCTGAAATTGTATTAAAAAGCTATCTTCCTCTTGAATTAGAGGAGGGTATGCTTTTTATCAATAGAATATCTGTTGGTATAATAGAACCGTATGTTGAATTATGGGAGCTTGAAGAAGTTCCAGAAGACATAGATAGTTTTATTGCTACAAATGGTGCTCCTGTAGAATTAATTATAATAACCTCTGAAGATGGAAATGTACGTGCTGTACAAGATAACATTGGTTGGTGGGATGAAGGAGAAGATACAGATGAACTAAGAGAAATCACATTAGAAGATATCAATTATTTATTAAGAGAGTTTGACGGTTATGTTGATCTTGAATTTGATGATGATGATGGTGATATTGTATTATATGATGGTAAAGTGGTATTATCAATTGTACCAGAAGATGATCTAGAAGAATTAAATGAATAAATAAAAATATATGGAATTAATAGCCTCAAAGAAATACACAAAAGAAAGAAGCATTGCTTATTCTATCATTAGAGAATTAAAGACAGCTGCTGCTACATTTAGTTCTGATAATCTAAAACATAAAGATGGAAAGAAATATCTTATATCAAGAGATGAATATGATAAGATTATTGTTACTAGCTTAGAAGAAGCAAGATTGAAAGATGATTCTAAAAAAATAGTAAAAGAATTCATCAATCAGAAGCTAACCAAAGCATAAATTGTAGTATATTTGTAACCCCATTTTAATAAAGACTATGAAAGAAGAAGTTATTATATACGACATTGAAACCATGCAAGAACTATTCTTAGTTGTATGTATGGTTCCTGGTAAAGTTGGTAAGAGCTTTCAAGTGTCTAAATGGAAGAATCAATTAGATTCTTTTGTTAGATATACAGAAGCTCACAGTGATGTTTATTGGGTAGGTTATAATAATCTACGCTTTGACAGTCAAGTAATTGAATGGATTCTTAGAAATCATGAGAATTGGCATGAGTTAAGCAATTTGGAGATATGTGCAAGAATAGCACAGAAGGCTGCAGATGTTATACATGATGCTAATTATGATGTGTTTCCTGAATACAGAGAACATGAGCTATCATTAAAACAATTAGATCTATTTAAGATACATCATTATGATAATAAGAATCGTATGGTGTCTCTTAAGAGATTAGAGTTTGAAATGGATCTTGAGAATATTGAAGAGATGCCCATACATCATACTAAAACAAACATGACAAAAGAAGAAGTAGAAATGACTATTGACTATTGTTATAATGATGTTGACGCAACTTATGAATTCTATAAGATAACACTAGGAGATACAGATCATCCATTGTACAAAGGAAACAACCAGATAGAACTGAGAAGAGATATCGAAGAAGAATTTGGTATACCATGTACGAACTATTCAGATAGTAAGATAGGTGATGAGATGATCAAGAAGTTCTATTGTCAAGAAAAGAACATTGAGTATAGAGAGCTTCCTAGAAAAGGATATTTTAGAAAGAGCATTGATGTAAAGAATTGTGTTGCAAGATATGTGAAATTTGAGACTCCTCAACTTAAAGACTTCCTAAAGAAGATTAATAAAATGCAATTGGGTCTTCAAGATGACTTCAAGGAGGATGTACATTTCTATGGGAATGTGTATTCTTTTATGAAGGGTGGTCTTCATACAGAGAACAAACCTAAAATATTTGAAGCTGATGAAGAATATGAAATAATTGATTGGGATGTGTCTAGTTATTATCCAGCTATTATTATCAACAATGGTAAGTTTCCTGCCCATTTAGGAAAGGAATTCCTTAGAGGGTATAAACAGATGTTTGATAAGAGATTGGAGCTTAAACCTCTTGCTAAGACTAGTAAGAAGATAAAAGGGATTGTAGGAGCACTTAAGCTTGCAGTTAATAGTGTGTATGGTAAATCATCTGATATGCAGAATTGGATATATGATAGACAACTAACTATGTTTACCACTATAACAGGTGAACTATCGTTAATGATGCTTATTGAGCAATATGAACTCAATGGTATACATGTAATCAGTGCTAATACAGATGGTGTAACTATTAAGATTAAGAAAGAACTACTGCCTTTAATGCATGATATTAATAAAGCCTGGAGTGATCTAACTGCTTATGAGTTAGAAAGAACAGATTATTCCAAGATTATATTTAGTACAGTGAATGATTATTTAGCAATTATGACAAATGGAGAAATTAAGAAAAAAGGTGATTTCCTTACTGATTTTGAATTGCACAAGAACAAGTCAGCTAGAGTGGTTCCGATTGCTCTTGAGCTTTATTTTGTTCATGGTGTACCTGTGGATACTACGATTCGTAATCACACAAATCTATATGATTTTTGTTTAAGACAGAAAGCTAGTAGAAGTTTCCATTATGAAGGAACTAATAGAACTACTGGAGAAACTATTGTATATGATAAATTGATACGTTATTATGTAGCAAATGATGGTGATAAGATATTTAAGATCAAAAATCCTGAATGTCAAACTAGAGCTGCAGCAATTAGTCAAGTGGAAGCTGGTGAATGGGTATGTAAAGTTTGTAATTTCCTACCAAAAAACAGTAAAACTGATAATGTAAACTATGATTATTATATTGAAAAAGCTAATAGGTTAGTTGTAAAGATTAACACTGAAGGAAAAAGAATTAAAACAGTTCATATAGCTAACCAATTAAATTTATTCTAATGAAAATTAATAGAACAAACATTTCTGATCATTTAGTTGAATATCAATTAGAAATGATTGGAAAGAAAACTGCTGATATCATTGATGATGAAAAGTGGTATTACAATAATACAATGACACAAGAACAATTTGAGGAATTCAAAGCATATGCTATTCCTCTATTGAAAAAAATATTTAAATTTAACAAAGCGAAAGCTGAATCAACATTTTCATGGTTCATCATGCAATTTGGTCTTCGCATTAATCCTTAATATTATGATTTTACCTATTTTATTATTCCTTGCATTTGCTGCAATAATTATATTAGTATCAATGAAATTTGCTCATAAGTTAGAAGAAGAAGATGAGCAAGAAGTATTATCTGATAAAGAATATGATGATTATTATAATTATCTTAGAAACGGTGGAGATAAACCAACTAAAAAAAAGAAAAAAAATGAATTGGATAAATGAAGACTGGGAGTATCCAACAGATGAGATTTATGCTATTGAGAGATATAAGCTAATGGAAGCTGAATGGCAACAGTGGGAGAGTAAACATGTACGAAAACCTGCATTGATTAAAGTTTTAAAACCAACTAAAGATGAAATTAAGCGTTACGCCTCAACAGTTCGAAGAGCTTATCAAAAAAGGTTATAATCTAGATATAATATATCTTTTAAGACTGATAGACGAACAATATGATGTATCTCCACTATGTGAAGGAAGTATGAAAATTGATTCTGTTTATCAGTCTTTAATAAGAAAAGGATTAATAACCAAGACCGATGAAAAGCTCACAATAATAGGTAAAGATTTGTTAGTATTCTTAGATACAAAAATTGAAAGAAAGATTATAAGAAGAAAACCTGCAACAACAGATTTTGAAGAATGGTGGAAGAGTTATCCAGGGACTGATTCTTTTGAATATAAAGGAAAGTCTTTCAAGGGTACTAGAGCTCTTAGATTGCATAAAGATGATTGTAGATTGAAGTTTGATAAAATACTAATAGAAGGAGAATATACAGCTGCACAACTTATAGCTGCTCTTAATTTTGAAATTACTCAAAAGAAAGAATCTTCAATTAGTACTAATACAAATAGACTAACATTCATGCAAGGTTCTTCTGTATATTTAAATCAAAGAGCATTTGAAGCATTTATTGAATTAATTAACGAAGGAACTACAGTTGATATAGCTCCACAAAAACCAACAGGAGGTACAGACATTTAGATTATGGAAACATTTAAAGATATACCAGGATATGAAGGACTTTATCAAGTATCGAATTTAGGTAATGTAAAAAGTTTATGGCGCAGTACTTCTAGAATTTTAATTCCAGTACTTACTGTACGTGGATATTTACAAGTTTCTTTGTGTAAAAATAAAACCATAAAGATATACAGGGTGCATCAATTAGTTGCTATGGCTTTTTTAAATTTTAAACCTAATGGTCATAAGTTAGTTATTAATCATATTAATTTTAAAAGAATTGATAATAGACTAGATAATCTAGAAATAGTTACTAATAGAGAAAACTGTAACTTAAAACATATATCATCTACTAGTAAATATACTGGAGTAAGTTTTAGAAAAGATAGAAATAAGTGGGCAGCAGAGATTAAAATTAATGGAAAAAGACTTAAACTTGGGCATTATTCAATTGAAGAAGATGCTCACTTAGCTTATCAAGCTGCATTAAATAAACATTTAAAAGAAAACTTATGACACCAAAAGAAAAAGCAGAAAAGTTAATTGATAAATATAAAGGAGGTTATAAAAATAATGATGGATTCAATTATAAATTTAATAATGATTATGAAGATGCTAAACAATGTGCATTAATAGCAGTTGATGAACTTATTAGTCAAATGTTATGTTTAATGAAACTTTTCAATGAAGATAGAAGCGAATTTGAAGCCATTGAATTAGATTACTTAAACCAAGTAAAAGAAGAAATAAATAAACTATGAGTTTTAATTTATTAAATGATGAAGTTAATAGAGGGTTAAATGATTTCAATAGAGGAATTCCAATGGGATTTGATCGCTTGACTAGATATGTAGGTATTCGCAAGAGTATGTATTATCTAATAGGTGGTAATACAGGATCAGGTAAGACATCCTTTATTGATGATGCATTTGTTCTTAATCCTGTTGATTGGGCTATGTCTAAAGAAGGAATAGCTTCAGGGATTAAAGTGAAGGTGGTGTATAGATCCATGGAGAGAAGTAGAACTTATAAGTTTGCCAAATGGGTATCTCGTAAGATATTTCTAGATCAAGGAATCATTATTCCTGTAGGTAAAATTCTTGGTTGGAATGAGAAGATGACTAAAGATGAGCATGATTTGTTTTTACATTACAAAGATTATGTAGAACAGTTAAGTGAAATAGTTACAATCATTGATGGTCCAGATAATCCTGTAGGTATAGCTAAGAATTTAAAAGCTTATGCTGAAAAGAATGGTGAAATACAACAGTTAGATCAATGGAATAAAATTTATATTCCTAATGATCCAACACAAATCACTATGGTAGTAGTAGATCATATTGGTCTATTGAAGACAACAAAAGATCATCCAACAAAGAAAGATTCTATCGATAAGATGTCTGATGAACTCAGATATGCTCGTGATTTCTATGGATATAGCCCAGTGGTAGTAAGTCAGTTTAATAGAAGTATATCTAATCCTTCTAGGATAAAGAATGGTGATGTTGAACCTCAACTTGAAGATTTTGCAGACAGTTCAGCTACACAAAATGATGCTGATGTTGTTATGGCATTATTTGATCCTATGAGATATAAAGTGGCAGACCCAAGTGGTTATGATCTAGATAAGCTAAAAGATCAGTATGGAGCTAAGTATTTTAGAAGCTTAAGACTAATCAAGAATAGCTATGGAGAAGATGATATTAGAATAGGTCTTGGTTTTTTAGGGGAGATTGGTTTATTCAAAGAACTCCCTAGAAAGAAAGAAATTACAGATTCTGATTATGAAGCAATTACAAACAAATCGTATTTTTTAAGATGAACATTATGAATATAAAGAATAGAATAACATATTTAATAAAAGACTTTGATTACCTAAGAGCATACAACTCTCCATTTAAACCATTGAAATTAAAATGGTATTGTGGAAAGATTGCTTTAGGTACACCATACTTCTATCCAAGAAGATGGGTGAAGAGTAAAGAAAATAAAGGATATCTAACCGCAGTTCCTAAGAAAATAGGATTTGATTTTGTATCATTAGGTTGGAAGACTAAATATGAGTCTTATAGATTTGAATGGAGTCCTATGATAAGTTTTGTATTCTTTAAATGGCAAATAGCTGTAACATTCGTTGCGCCTCATCCAGACCATTATTGGGAATCTTGGTTATATTATACAAGAGAAACTAAAGGGTCTATAGAAGATAGAGTAGCTCAGTGTAGAAAAGAAGCTCCTCAAATTTGGTCTACACATCATCCAGATGGTACAAAAGAAACAATAGATTATTATAATTTAATTCTAAAAGAAAATTATGACACTAAAAGAAAAGTTTAAAAAGCAATTAGATACTGCAACACCAATTTTAAATAGACCTTGGTATCAATCCCAAAAATGTACAGAAATAGCAGATGAATTTGCTATTGGATTTGCGGAGTGGTTAGATATTAATTTTAAACTTAATTTCACAAATAACGTATTTAAAGAACTATTAAAAATATATAAAGAAGAAAAAGGATTATGACACTAAAAGGAAAATTTGACAGTCCTATAATGAGAAGTTTTCTTGTTAGAGATGAAATAGAAGAGACAAAGGAACAATGTGAAAAAATAGCAGAGGATTTCGCTATAGGATTTGCATTATGGAAAGAAACAATCGAGCAAGATGACAATCAATTGTATTATAATGAAAGTAGAATTCAAGTATCAAGAAATAATCCAATTAATATATATAACTTATTAGAAATATATAAAACTCAAAAAGGATTATGACACCACAAGAAAAAGCAAATGAATTAGTAGAACAAATAGGAGTTCCTTATGCAATCTATTTAGTAGATTCTATTTTAATAGTAATTGAAGATTATCCAAACAATAGTGAAGATATTAAAGATTGGGAAGAAGTGAGAGAAGAACTTGTAACAAGATTAGAAAAACTATGACACTAAGAGATGAAAGACAATTAGAGTTTGCTGATATCTGGTTAAAAGATAAACATGGAATACTTAATTTATGTCCAAGGTTTGGTAAAATAAGAACTAGTATCAACATACTAAGAAAACTTAATCCTGACACAGTGTTAATAGCTTATCCAGATAATAAAATCAAAGACTCTTGGCAAGCTGATTTTAATGATCTTAATTATGATGATAACAATGTTACATATAGTACACATTTATCATTAAGGAAGTTAGTAGACAATCAATATGATATTATTATTATAGATGAGATACATCTACTGAGTGAAGCTCAGATAGAAGCATGTCAAGATATATTTAGTAACAATGCTTGTATACTAGGTCTCACTGGAACATTATCTGGTGAGACAGAACGAACGTTAGAAGAAGAACTTGATTTACATGTTGTAGCTACATACCCAATTGAAAAAGCAATTGAAGAAGGTGTGATAGTAGATTATGAAATACATGTTATTAGAGTGCCTCTAGATAATATCACTATGCAAGATTATAAAGGCAAACAGAAGACTGAGAAGAAACATTATGATGGTCTTAGCTGGGTAATCAATAAAATGCAATATAGTGGTGGAGATACAATGTTTATGCGTTTAGCAAGAATGCGAGTTATCCAATCATCCTTAGCAAAAACAAATGCTACTAAAGCATTATTAACTAAACATAAAGATGAGAGAGTTTTGGTATTCTGTGGTACTACCAAAGTGGCAGACAGTCTTGGTATTCCTTCCTATCATAATAAATCTAAAGAAAAACAAATCTTTGAAGATTTTGCTGAAGGAGAAGGTAATCATTTAGCTGTTGTAAAGATTGGTAATACAGGTGTGACGTATAAACCTCTTGATAAAGTTATCATTAACTATTTTGATAGTAATGCAGAGAACTTAGCTCAAAAAATTAACAGATGTATGGCTATGGAATATGCTACACCAGATAAGAAAGCACATGTATATATAGTGAGCAGTAATGAAGATGTAGAACTAAAATGGTTGAGTAAAGCATTAGAATTCTTTGATAAAAACAAGATAAAATACTTGTAATCAAAAAGATTATTTTGTATCTTTATATAATGAAAATAACTAATTAAATAAATTAAAACTATGAGTTCAAAGCTAGTAGGGATTGTTGGTGCTACAGGATCTGGAAAATCAACCAGTATCAAGCACTTAAATCCAGAGGAAACGTACATTATTAATGTTGCAAAGAAAGAGCTTCCATTTAAGGGAAGTGAGAAGCTTTACAATGTAGAAAACAAGAATTACAAAGAAGTAGAAGATGCTAATGAAATCAGTAGATTGCTAAAGACTATTTCTGAGAAAGCTCCTCACATCAAGAACATCATCATTGAAGACTCTAATTACATTATGGGATTCAATATGGTTGCTAAAGCTACAGAGGTAGGATTTACTAAATTTAGTATTATGGCTAAAGACATGGTGGATCTATTTAGAACAGCAAGAATGTTACGAGATGACATCACTGTATTTTATTTAACTCACCCAGAAACTATTGAAGATGGTGGAGAGATAATAGGATATAAAATTAAAACTGCAGGTAAGTTAATTGATAATCAAGTGTTACTAGAAGGATTATTAACTGTATGCCTTTATACACTTGTAGAAGAAAATAAAGATGGAACAGCTAGTTATCAATTCTTAACTAATCGTTACAGAAAGTTTCCAGCTAAAAGTCCTGATGGAATGTTTGCAGAAACTAAAATACCTAACAATCTACAATTGGTTGTAGACAATTTAAACAATTATTATAAAGACTAAACTAAAATCAAAATTATGAGTAGTATCGGAGGAAAGAAAAGAGAAAACACAGGAAGTGGTGAATCAGTAAGAAAAGTGGGATTGTTTGAAGCAAATATCATTGCTATCAATCCAACAATAGAAGAATATAAAGATAAGCTTGGTATTGAGCTTAAAGCAGATAGTAAAGCTGCTGAGTATTTAGGTGAAACTAAAGATGGTAATAGTTATTTAAGAATCGATGTATGGTTAAAAGATGTAAAAGATCCAGAAGTACAACCATTTAAAACATCATTCTTCTTAGAAGATAAAGAAAGAGAAAATAAAGACGGAAGTAAGAAACAATATATCAATTCTATTGGTATGTGTTCTTGGGCAGGTGATGAAAATGATCTTGCTGATTGGTTTACTAAAGGAAGAGATTTCAGAGTGGCTAATGTAGGTGAGGAAGATCTTTATAACTTTATGAGAGTTTGGTTGAGTGAATTAGATTATCGTGATGCAGAAACTGTTCTACAATTAGAATGGAAGAAGTTAATGAGAGGTAATGTAAAAGATCTTAAAGACCAAGTTAATGGAGAATGGTGTAAATCTATTGTTGCTTTAGCTACTATCATCGTTAAAGAAAGAGATGGAGAATCTAAAGAATATCAAGGAATTTATAATAAAGCTTTCTTAGGAGGTTATGCTCTTAAACAATTTAGACTTGTTGATTATGGAGATAGAAGAACACAAGAGTCTCTTAAATCTAAGAAACCTAAAGAATTAAAAGCTCATGAAAAGTTTGTAGTAAATGTTATTGGAGAATATGGTTGTAAAGACTATTATACATTAAAGGATTTACAAGATTATAATTCTGATGATAACTTAGTAGCATCTGATTCATTCATTTCTGATGATGGTTCTGATTATTAATTCAATTAATTGTTGATAACTAGCCCCATTAGAAATAGTGGGGTTTTTTATTTTAAAGCTATGATACAAGGAAAAAAGAGAACAAACTTAACACCTGGAAGCATACTAGATAAGATAACAGAATATGATATCTATAAGATGTATATGCCCATCCAGAATTGGAAAATAAATGTTGTTACTTATTCGCCTTTTAGAAATGAAAAGAGTCCTTCATTCATTATAGGATATAAAGGAAGAGCATTAACATTTCATGATTTTGCAGATTCCACTAAGAAAGGTGGATGCTTTGATTTTGTTATAATGCTATTTAACCTACCATCATTGCGAGAAGCATTGATAATGATTGATAAAGATTTTGATCTAGGGATTATGTCTGTATCTTCTACAAAGAAATATGAGAGGATTGTTGCTGATTATGTGCAACCAACTGCTACATCTAAACGTGAATTCTTTATTCAAGTGAAGACAAGAAAGTTCACACATGAAGAACTAGCATATTGGAATGGATACTATCAAGACATAGATGATCTTAGAGCTAATAATGTGTATTCAATTGATACAGTATATCTAAATAAGAAGAAGTTCCCTATAAAGGACTCAGAATTGAGATTTGGCTATCTATATGAAGGACATTGGAAGATCTATAGACCATATGCAGATAGAAAGAATAAGTGGATGCCTAATAATGTACCTATTACGATGATGGATGGATTAACTGATATCAGAGATTGTGATGTAGCATTCATCAATAAGAGTAAGAAGGATTACATGGTGATGAAAAAGATTTACCCATGTTGTTGTGCTGTTCAGAATGAAGGAATGGGATGTTTCTCTGATGAGAACGTTGAATATCTAAAAGAAAACTCTGATAGACAAATCTTAAGTTTTGATTCTGATGAAGCTGGTGTAAAGAATTCTCAATTGATAACTGATAAGTTTGATTTTGAATATTGTAATGTACCAAGACTATATTTAGGAGAAGGAATAAAAGATTGGGCTGATCTTGCTAAGACACATGGATTAAAAGTTATAGAAGAATATTTAACACAAAAAGAAATAATATGAGCAAAAACATAGGTGTTGGAACTAAAGAAAAATATGATTCTTTTAACCAATTAGAAAATAATTTAAAACCACCAAAGCAAAAAAATGCAATGACACATTTAACTCCTAAAAAGAAAAAAAGAAAATGAGTATACCAGATAGATTAGATAGAGAAATAGATTCTGTTAAATCAGACCTAGATTCAGTAATTAGTGATTTAGTAGATTTAATTTGGGATAAAGATATACTAATAGAAGATTTAAAAAAAGAGTTAGAAAGAGTAGAAACAATTTTAGAAGAAAATGGATTATGAATTGGCAAAATTTTAAAGAACAGTTTCACCCATCATGGTATGCAAAGATGCGTCCATTTATAGAGAGTGAACAATGTGATAAAATTTATGCATTTCTAAAAGCAGAGAGTAAGAGGGGTAAAAGAGTTGCTCCTCTATCTATGCATGTTTGGAGATGTTTTAAAGAAACATCATTACATGACCTAAAAGTTGTATTGGTTGGTATGGCACCATATCATACACTTAGAAACGATGCACCTATTGCAGATGGATTACTTATGGGATGTTCTATAACAGAACAATTACAACCATCATTAGAACAATATTATGGAGCTATTGAAAGAGAGTTTTATGATGGACTAAAATTGGATATTGTAAAGAATCCAGATGTAAGCTATTTAGCAAAACAAGGAGTGTTGATGTTTAATGCTTCTCTAACTGTAGAGATTAATAAAGCAGGAAGTCACTTAGATGTGTGGGAACCATTTGTTAAGTATTTATTTGAAGAGATACTTAGTGACATGGGTATACCAATTGTATTTCTTGGTAAAGATGCAGCTAGATGTAAAAAGTATTTAGGAATATTTACACATTCCTTTGAAATTAGTCATCCAGCAAGTGCATCATATAGAAATGCTGATTGGGATACAGAAGGAGTGTTTAGTAAATTAGATGTATTATTAGAAGAAAGTAACGGATTTGGTATTCAATGGTTGGATATGGATGTTCCTTTTTAAAACAAAAAATTATGGAAAATAGAGAAATTAAAATTGATGAATTAGAAGTGGGAGATGAATTGTTAATAGGTTCTGGTGGTAATTTAAGATATGTAAAGATTCTTAGACCCCTTAAATTATCTAAACAACCTACTTATAGAGGAAATCCTCATTATTCTAGTGTAAAATGTTCTTTGAAAGAGAATACTGATGTATGGAATAAAGATGGTACATTAACAGCAGATGGGCACAATAAAGAAAGATATGTAGATTTCAATTATAGAGCAATTTGGTTAGTAAAAAGAACAATAATTTAAAATTATAAAAAATGATATTAGAAAAACAGAAAGAAGCAAACGTCCTAAATGAGGGACAAATACAAGAAAGTATTGGTATGTCACTAGACTTAGATTCTGCACAAATATTGATGCAGATGTTAAGTAAGAATTTATATTCTGATGATATAGGCTCAGCTATTAGAGAGTGTACAAGTAATGCTCTAGATAGTCATAGAAGAGCTGGAGTGGATACACCAATCATAGTTTCAATGAAAGCTGCTTCATATAACAATTATGAGTTTTGTGTAGAAGATTTTGGTATAGGACTAGATGCTGATGATGTACGTGATATTATCAGTAAGTATGGTAAATCTACTAAAAGAAATAGTGCTACAGAATTAGGTATGATGGGGCTTGGTTTTAAAGCTCCTCTTGCTTATTCTAGTAGCTTTTACTTTGTATGTAGAAAAGAGGGAATGGAACGTAAGTATATGATGTATGAAGGAGAAGATACTAACACTATTGATCTTTTATATGAGAAAGAAACAGAAGAACCTAATGGTGTAAAAATCATTATTCCTGTTAAGTATGGAGATAAGTATCAGTTCATGAATAAAATCAAAGAACAGTTATGTTATTTTGAAAGTGTTTATTTTGATGTACCAGAAGATTCATCTATTACTAATGATTTTATTATTAGTAGACATGAACATTTTCAGTTCTCTGAAATGTCCACAGATAGACATTTACATATTTGTTTAGATAATGTGTATTATCCATTGGATTTTGAAAAGTTAGGAATGCCTAGATTTGATTTTCCTCTAGCTCTTAGATTTTCTTTAAGTGATGGTTTATATCCAACACCAAATAGAGAATCATTAAGATATACACAAGAGGCTAAAAAGGTTATCACTGATAAACTAACACAAGTAGCTGATTATTTCATTACTAAATATAATGAATCTATTGCAGATGATAATGATATCAAAGCCATGATTAGTTATTGTGAAGGTAATGGTAACTATATCACTATGGCTAATGGTAGTAAATATCTTGTTGATCCATTTGTTAAGTTCTCTACTATACCAGTGTCTGTTCCAAAGTTGAAAGGATTAAAATTAATAAACTTTGCTTCTTTGTATAGAAATATTAAGACCACTATATTAAATGATGCATATCCTATTAAATTCTCTTTGAGATATAAAAGAATATCAAATACAGACAAAAGTTATGTATATGGATATACATTAAGAGATATTTTTCAGAATCAAGCAAATGTGTACATATATCAAGATAAATTTCCTATTCTCAAAAAAGATTATCTAAGAGCTACATGTACTGAATCAGATTATAACTTCTTTGTTAAACCAGGTAAACCTATGAAATTAGGTTTTGGTACTAAGTATAATAGTTACACTTATTATCATTACTTAAAACTTGCTACTGTTCCAAGATCAAAATGGAGAGAAACAATTAAAGAATTTCAATACATTATGTCTTTAGTTGAAGAAAGTTTTATTAACTTAGATGAGTTGGAAGTACCACAAGAATTCATTGATTCTAAGAAGAAACAGAAAGTTGCTAATGCTACAAGTGCATCAGCTAAAAGATTAAAACTTAAAGGAGAAATATCTTGTAGAAGAGGTGTACCATTGTTAAGATATAATAGTGGTAAAAACTGTAAGTTTGAATCAGAATTGTATAAGTTAGAAGATCTTCATAAAGCAAAACATTTAAAAGTGTATGCTAAACATGAAGATTCTGAAAAACTTGATTCTCTTTATGGAATGATGGTAGGTAAGCAGAAAATGGAAGTGATTACATTCTCTGATAGAGAATTAAAAATAGTAGAACAATTAGATATACACAATTTAATATCATATGATAAATTTATGGAAGGTAAAACTGCACCATTTAAACGAATGGTTACATCAATACTGATTTACAATTTAATGTTAGAGTATTCATATACATTTAGTAAAGTTGATTCTATCAAGTATGTATGTACTGATTTAGCTGATAAAATATTAGCATTGGCTAATTATAGACGTCAAAACTATATTTATCAAGATGAACATTTATCAAAAGCTATGTTAGAAGTGGCTTATGAACACAACCTATTTGATCCTGCTATATACTCAGAATATTTAGAAATGAAAGCTATATTTGAAAAACTTTCATTCTTGAATCCTTTATGTTCAAAATTAGGATATACACATGATCATGATCCAATAATTGGTGTAATGACTGATTTGTTTAAATATTACAAACATAGAGTGGATCTAAAACATTACAACATTAGAATCAATGATGAAGTGTTAACAGAAGAAACAATTGAAACATTAGTATAAATTAACAGAGGGACTTAAATGTCCCTCTTTTTTAAAATTAACAATTAAATAAATAATTATGAGTGCACAAAAGTTCTTAAGTCTTGACTGGTTCAAGCAAACAGCAGAAAATGCTATCAGTAAAGTGATTGCTAATAAGTTAGAAAAACTTATGGAAGAGGAAACAGGTTCCGATTTTGACATTGATAAAAAAGTTAGTTTATATCTTAGACTATCATTAGTCAATGATACACTAACTGTAGTGTTGAATGATGGAGATATTCTAAGTAAACCTGGAGCTACAGAAGAAGATTATAATGCTGCAAAAAGAGCTACAAGTGAATTAGAATTAAGAGTTGTAATGTCATCTCATCAAGTAATTGAAGATGTGGCAAAAATTAAAGCTGAATCTGACAGAATAGAAATATTACAAAAAGGAATTAAGTTACTTGGAGAGCTTGATGATTTTACTGTAGAAGGACAATCTGTATACTTAAAAGGTACATCTAGAAGTCTTCCTCAATTATTAATAGAAAGATTTCTTTTAGTAATATCTAGAGCAGCTCATGAATCAGAAGAATCAGAAACATTAGAGGAAGCTCTTAGTGAAGATAATGAATACTTATCATTAAAGAATTTCTTTATGTGGTGTTGTTTAAATCCTAGAGCTGAAGTGGCACATGAGCTATACAGATTCTTAGAAGAGAATAGTTTTAGAATCACTAAACAAGGATTTGTTGTAGCTTTAAGAAATGTTGTAACACTTCATGGATCTCCAGAACTAGTTCACTTTGTAAGTAATACTTATAATAAGGTGAAAGCTGTATGGAAAAAGAATCCAAATAATTATACTATATTCTTAGAAGATGGTGAGTATAAACTTGTACATGATTCTGCACTAACAGAAATTACAAAACATACAACTACAGAATGTCCAGATTGTGCAGGAGAAGGTGGATGGGATGAATCTTCTGAATTTATGCACCATGAAGATGAATGGATAGATTGTGAAGAATGTGATGGATCAGGAGAAGTGGAAGAATATACATACACTCTTGAAGAACGTGTAAACCATGGAGAATTGATTGGTAATTTAACAGATATCTATTTAGATCTTCCTAATAGAGAAGAAAATAGATTTACTGATGATTGGACCAAAACATTCGATATTCGTATTGGACAAGTTACTAGTATGCCATTAGAAGATTGTAACTGGAGTACACAAGATTGTATGGCTGCAGGATTACATTTTACTGCTGATCAAATTCACTATGTAGGATGTGGTGATCAATCTGTTCTTGTACTTATTAATCCTATGAAGGTAGTAGGTATTGGACAACATAAAGGTAGATGTTATGAATATCTTCCAATTATGACTGTTCCAAGAAATGAAGCTACATCTATATTACATGATGGTAAGTTTGATGCATTACAGTTAGATGAAGAATATGCTATTCGTGAATTAGAATCTCTTGTAGAGAAAGCTAAAGAAGGATTTGCTACTGAGTCTAAGAAATATGAATTTAACCTACCAGCTATTTCAGCTTCAGAAATTAACACTATTGTTAGTAATCTTAATGAAATAAAAGATAAGATTAAAGATCGTGTAACTACGATTAAGTAGTAAATAATATAGTTGGGTTACAATTTTTAATATAAATTTAACATACTTTTGTAGCATTTTGTAGCAAAAGTATGTTAAATTTATTGTTAAAAAATATATAATTATGAAAAAAATATGTAGTAAATGCAAAGAAGAAAAAGAGTTAACTGATTTTCATTTTAATAAGACAAGAAAGTCTGGCTTACATCATTATTGTAAATCTTGTCATAGTATTTATAGAAAAAATACTTATAGTTATATTAAAAATAGAAATAAAAGAATATTAGATTGTTATAAATTAGATGAGTCTAGTCTTGATGAAATGTATATTACACAAAATAAAAGTTGTAAAATATGTAAAAAAGAATATAATACAGTGTCTAAACATGGGGGATTATACATTGATCATTGTCATATTAGTGGAAAAGTTAGAGGATTATTATGTTCTAAGTGTAATATGTTACTTGGTAATTGTAATGATGATTCTTCAATATTAACATCAGCAATTACTTATTTAATTAATTCACAAATTTAAATTAACTTTGTAACCCAACTTAATTATAACAATATGGCAAAGAGAGTATTAGTACCAAAAACAAGATGTGATGGTACAATGAGTGAGGCTGCATTCTGGAGCTTCATTAGAAGTGCTTTAAGACAAAAGAGCAGATGGTGGAAACCTATATCAGTATGTAAAGCAAATGCACGTAGGGATTATACTGGACCTAGTAAAAGACAGAAGTATGAATATCAGTGTAAGAAATGTAAAACATGGCATCCAGAGAAACAAATTAATGTTGATCATATAATAGGTGCTGGTTCATTGAACTGTGGACAAGATCTTCCAGGGTTTGTAGAAAGATTATTCTGTGAACAAGATAACCTACAGGTGCTCTGTATTACATGTCACGATGCAAAAACATTAAAAGAAAAACAAGTTAAAACTAAAAAAGTATGAGTTTAGACGTAGAATTATATAGAAATTACCATGTCACTTATGACGAAGGTAAAACATTAGAGCCAGAAAGAGAATCTTTGTATCGTTCAAACATCACGCACAACCTTGGAAAGATGGCTGATGAAGCTGGATTGTATGAAGCTCTATGGAGACCTTATCAATTGAAAGAAGGATATGATATTCCTGAAGATGATCATCATGCTGAATATGCATTTGAAAAAGCTAATCCTGTAAAAGCAAATGAAATAATCGAAATAATCGAAAAAGGACTTGCTGATATGAAAGCTAGACCAGAACATTATGAGACATTTAATTCAGAAAATGGATGGGGAATGTATCATAATTTTGTTCCTTGGATAGAAGAATATCTAGAAGCATTAAAAGAGTACCCAGAATCATTTGTTGAATGTGATAGATAAAATCATTATGGAAAAACAAATAATACTCAATAGAGTGAAGTGTAGAAGCTGTGGAGAGGTGCTCACATCATATCATAGACATGATTATAAAACATGTGAATGTGACAATGAAACAATGGTAGATGGTGGTAATGAATATCAACGTTATGGAGGTGCAAATCTTGGTTTAGTTGATCTTAGTCCTACAGTATATCTATCAGAAGATCATGAAGTAAATAGATTAGCTGCTCATTGGGGAAATAGAGGTAAAGATGGATTACAGCCTTTATCATATAAATCCATAGCAGATATGTCAAATGAACATATATTAAATATTCTTTTAGATATGGGAGGAAGAATTGCTCCATACATGGAAGACATAATGGATAAAGAAGTATTATATCGTGTAACCAATAACATAACAATAGATGACTAATGCAATAACAATAAACAAAGAGCCTGCATTCAATGAAGTGTATTACGAGGGGCACGTAGAGCATGAAGGAAAATATCATCATTTCTGGTTAGTACATCCACAAGGATTAGATGTCAATGGACATAATTACGAGCTAGAGGTGAGATGGTTCTTTAGTAAAGTA
>Ga0114964_10000874_pt1 | contig 22506 bp, 17 predicted proteins | sample C_131016_MF_Meta_FD_92638 | JGI IMG/M metagenome (GOLD analysis project Ga0114964, IMG submission 92638) | Freshwater microbial communities from Lake Croche, Canada to study carbon cycling - C_131016_MF_MetaG | ecosystem: Environmental > Aquatic > Freshwater > Lake | place: Lake Croche, Canada...
AGTGAGTTTATGGCCCCCACTTATTTTCCTTATAAAAAATCTGAATATTTTGTGGGGACAATATGGAATAATGAATTAAACCAAGGAAATACCGATATTATTAGTGCTTATCGTAAAGTATTAAATCAGCTTGGTTGCAATTTTTTGCATGTTAAGGGGGCCCCGGAATTTATGAATCCTACCTTTATTAGACATTCTGCAATAGGATCTTCAATAGTTGGAAATTGGCAAAGAATAAATGGATATACTCCATGCAGGTTATTTAAGGCAGTTTCCTTTGGTCAGCTGGGATCCATTAATTCGGAGTCTTCTAAAATACAGTACCCGTGGGTAATTAGTAATGAAAATATGGACTTACTAGCCAATGATGTGCTTTCATATTCTGAAAAGTCAATTAAAGAATTAATTCGTTTTCAACAATTAGAGGTAGCCAATGAAACTTATGAATGCAAGATTAAAAATATACAAGTGGCCTTGTTGAGTGGCATATAAATTATTATCAAAAATTATCTCCGCCAATTAAAATATGAAATACCTTTTTTGTTGTGAGTTTTACTTTCCTAGCGTTGGGGGGGTACAAGAGGTAATGAAGCAGGTAGCTGAACGATTAATTCAGCGAGGCCATGAAGTTACTGTTGCTACAACAAAAATAAGCAATCGAAACTTTACCGAATTAAATGGCGTAAAGATTAGGGAATTTAATTGTTCAGGCAATATTGCTAATGGATTAAATGGCGAATTAAAGAAATATCAAGAATTTATTTTAAGCTACGTTTGTGATGCAATCCTCATTAAAGCTGCGGAACAGTGGACATTTGATGCATTGTGGGAAATTATCGATAATATAAAAGTTGATAAATACTTTATACCTTGTGGATTTTTATCATTCTATGATCCTATATACATAGATTATTATAGAAATTTACCAAATATTCTTAAAAAGTTTAAGAAATTAATTTTTTACTCAAATAATTACCGAGATATTAATTTTATTAAAGCAAATGGAATAGAAACTAACTTAGTAATTTCGAATGCTGCATCAGAACTAGAATTTTCAGATGTCATTGATAGAAATATTTTTAGGGCTAAATATAATATTCGAAGTAATAGTTTTCTAATATTTACCGTAGGGAGTTTAACGGGCGCTAAAGGCCATAAGGAGCTTTGCGAAGCTTTACTCTTACTTGAAAAATCAGACCTCAATATTACCCTTGTCTTGAATGGAAATAATCCATATATATCGAATGCTGATCTTGATAAAACGTTTTCTATTAAAGAGAAAGATAGTGTTTTTACAAAACTTAAAGAGCGAATAACTTTTATATTAATAAATTGGAAAAAAGTTATATCTGTTGCGGTTGCTAGTAAAGGTAATTTCTCAATTTTAATAAAAAACTATAAAAAAACTAAGTTATTAATAGAAGTGTCTAAATTAACTCCTGCAAATATTGTTGAAAATTTAGTAAATAAAATTAATTCTAATAATGGGAATATAAAGGCAGTATTACTGAATCTTTCAAGAAGCGAATTAATTGAGGCCTATTTTTCAGCAGACTTATTTGTATTGGCCTCTCATGTTGAATATTCACCATTAGTATTATTTGAGGCTTGCGCAGCTGGGCTGCCTTTTTTAAGTACACCAGTTGGTAATGTAGATGAATTAAGAGATTGGTTCCAAGGGGGCTACATCACCCCTGGAACCAAAGACGATAAAGGTTTTATTAGCGTTAAGCCACAAGATTTAGCAAATTCAATATATGAAATTATCTTAAAAAAAGATGAGCTAAAAGAAATGGGTAAAAAGATGAGAAGCAATTGGCAGAAATATTATGGGTGGAATAATGTTACATCAAAATATGAAGATTTTTTAAGTGGAAAAATTTAGATTTATTTATATCAAATCATGAGTAATAGCCTACCCTTAGTATCAGTAATTATGGCCGTTAAAAATGGCGGCAAATTAGTTCGCAAAGCAATTGAATCAATATTAGATCAAACTTATATTAATTTTGAATTAATTATTATTAACGATGGCTCTACAGATTCTACTTTAGAAATTATTAAAGAATTTAAAGACACTAGAATAATTATTCTTAGCCAAGAAAACCAGGGCCTTTCCAAATCTCTAAATCGAGGTTTTGGGGAATCAAAAGGAAAATATATTGCTAGGCAAGACCATGATGACCTTTCAATGCCTACTCGCTTAGCGAAACAAGTCGAATATCTTGAGTTAAACCCTGAATGCGGATTAGTGGGTACAAGGTCGGAAATTTGGTCGGAAAACAACAGGACACCCCGCTATCATGATCATCCCACTAAACCAGGCGTTCTAGCTTTTGAGCTATTGTTCAATAATCCATTTGTACATACATCATGGATGTTGAGAGCTGAAGTTATTCAAACTATAGGGCTTTACACAACAGATCCGTTACGTGAACCACCTGAGGATTATGAGTATATTTCAAGAATTATTCGTCAATATAGCGTTGCCAACCTGGCTGAAAGACTGGTTATCTATCGAGAAATGCCAAACAGCTTGTCTAGCCAAATTCGGCCAGATAGCGTGGGGATAAAAAATACATTTGCCTCTAGGCTAGCATTAATTTCTGCAGAGAATCTTGCATTTGCCAATAACATAGACATGCCAAATAAAGATTGCATAGGATTTGGAGAGCTTACCCATTCATATAATCCCATAGCATCCAATTATTGGGATTTAAAAAAAATTAAAGCGTTAATCATAAATGCGGCTAATAACTTATATGAAAAGCATGGGGATCAGGAAATTATTAAATTATTAAAAAATAAAATTGATTTTATAAACTATAAATATTTTTATATGAAATACCATTTATATAAGAAAAAAAACTACCTTTATAGTATTTTTTATTATTTTATTTATAAATATAATATTTCATTGTTACCTAGGTTAAAAAAATACTTAAATTTAGAATAATCGTGAAGATTTATTTCTTAAATTTTATATGCAAATAAAGCAAAATCTAGAAAAAGAAAATCACTTAGAATTTATAGATGCTTTACGAGGATATGCAATCTTTGGCGTCATGGCGTCCCATGTATCTCAATTAACGCCTCAATGGAGTGGATTTATACGTAAAATAGTTGATCAAGGACAGTGCGGTGTGCAATTATTTTTTTTAGTAAGTGCCTTATCATTACTGATATCCTGGAATAGGCGTAAAGAAAGTGCTCTTAAATTTTATGTTAGACGACTATTTCGAATACTCCCAATGTTTTGGCTTGGAATTATTTTTTTTATATCCTTAAATGGCTTAGATGTACGATATTGGGCCCCAAATGGAATACAGATAAGCGATATTGCTTTTACAGCACTAACTTTACATGGCTGGTTTCCCGAATTTTTTAATAGTGTTGTAGATGGCGGCTGGTCAGTAGGTGTAGAGATGTCTTTTTATATCATATTTCCAGTATTGGCAATATTTATTAAGTCTAGAAAATTAGCACTAATCTCCTTATTTCTCTCTCTATTCGCTGCGTATATAAGCTTTAAGTATTTTTTTATATACCGGGAATTAATTTGGCCGAATGTAGCCGCTGACTATTTACGCTGGAACTTAATAAATCTATGGTTGCCTAATCAATTACCAGTTTTTTTAATTGGATTTGTTTTATATTATTCTTTATTTAAAGAAATAATTCAGCTATCAAGGCTAAAGAGTCAAATACTATTAATTGCCTCAATATTAGTAATGATCTACATAGCGATCAGGCCAAATACGTATAATGTTTTATTTGGAATTATAAGTTTGTATTCAGCATATGGTTTATGTTTTGGATTTTTTACATTCACACTAGCCAGTGGCCATGGAAAATTATTTATAAATAAACCAATAAAGTTATTAGGAAAAATTAGCTACAGTGCTTATTTATGGCACTTTGCCATACTAGCTTTAACTGCGAGATACGCACCAGAATATATTGACTCAGTAAGGCTATCGTGGGGAGGTGGCTTTGCTAGCTTTATGATCTATTTTCTAGCGATAATGATTTTAACTTGTTTTTTTTCTGCAATAACTTATCATTTTATTGAAAAGACAATGATCCGAATCGGAAATAATTTTATAACAAGAGCGTTTACATATTAGGGTGCAGAAATTTTAAATGCTTGAAATTGCGAATTTTCAAAAATTAAAGAAGCATTATTTGTAACTATTAATTTTTTTAATTCACTTAGTGAGATCTGGGAAGATAGATTCTTTAAATCTAAAACTAAAATAGATTCATTGGGAATTTTATTAATATCTAAAATCATAATTGCATTTCGCTGCGTAAGTAAATGCATTACTCTTGGTTTCCAAAAAATAATTACGTCAGTGGCTTCCGTATTATTTTTAATATATGAAAATAACTCTTCAGATAATGGGGTGAAGGGACCTTCAGGAATGGGCCGCCCAGACTCCCGATTACTTAATGAATATTTAAACATCATTAAAAAATTAGAAGTAATTAATATTAAGCAAATACTACAAGAAAGTAATAAAAAAATTCTCTTTAAATAAAAGAATGAAATTTTATATTGTATAAAAGCCAAACCTTTTAATGAAAAATACATATAAAAGGGCAATATTGGCAATAAAAATCTTATGTCCTGTGAATTTGGCCATATCAAATATGCTAAAAAGGTAAGGCTAATATAAGCTGACAAAATATAGTCATCTTTTTTTTGATTAAAAAGACCCACAAAAAAAACTATAGAAAAAACTAAATAAATATAAATATTCCTAAAAAAATCATGTGGAGCATTCAAATAAAAAAATAAATTAGTCTTAATAGTTTCAAAATTAATATCTTTCAAATGTCCCAAATGAGAACTTCCACCATTGGGAAGAAGGAATTGAATAGAAAAATACAAAATAATAAAAACAAAGTAGGGAATTAAATTTTTACTAATAATTATTAATTTATTAGTGGTTAAATTTAAATTCCTGTAAGAGAAAAATTGGGCAATAAAAAGTATTGGAATTAAAATCAGTCCATTTGTTCGGATTAAAAATGATAAATTAATTAAAACTCCCAAAAAAAATAGGCTATAAATATTAATGACTTTTTTATAGTCAAAATAAATATGTTGAATATAAAAAATGGAGATAGTTGAAAAAAATAAAAATGGAAGGTCCGATAGAATCTGATCAGCTGTGCCATAAATGAACGGATTAAAAGCAAAAAAAGTTATTATAAAAAAAAACCAAAATTTTGATAATTTAGATTTAAATCCAAAAAAAAGTGAGAATAAGAAACCCGCATATGCACATAGTCCGATCATTTTGAATGCATATAAATTAAAGCCAACATAAAAATATGTTATAGCAATAAATATAGGGAATCCCCAGGGATAAGCAGTTGGACCCATTTGATAAGAAGAATTTTCTACAGTGTATTTATTGGATATTAGAAAGTCCTTAATATTGCCATTGGCAATACCTTGACCTTGCATTATGTAGGCAGCAAAATCATCGCCCCAGTTTTGCCCAGATGAAAACCCTCCCCATATGAAATAACATCCGCATATGATTAAAGAGAAAATGGAGAGGTTAAAAGAGTACTTCATGGAATAGACATTATCTTATGGGATTGAATATTAAGCATACTTTACATGACTGGTAGTTTTATTTTTAACTACATATTAAATTAACAATACTTGAAACCAATTTTATATAGATTAAACTTATTCACTTTTTATTCATTGCGGAAATTACATTGTTTGCTATGGTTGCACAGAATTACAGACCTGATATAGATGGATTAAGGGCATTTGCAGTCATATTTGTACTGCTATATCATGCTTTCCCAAATTTTACCCCCGGAGGATTTATTGGTGTTGATGTTTTTTTTGTTATTTCTGGGTACTTAATTTCAAAAAATATATACATTGGCCTTAAAAATAAATCCTTTTCATTCTGGGATTTTTATGCCCGCCGAATTCGGAGAATTTTTCCAGCCTTAATCGTTGTGCTCTTCACAGTGTATTTTATTGGATGGTTATGTCTTTTACCAAAAGAATTTGAGTTACTTGGGAAGCACATACTTGCTAGTACAGTTTTTATATCTAACTTCTCCTTCTGGAATGAGGCTGGATATTTTGATGTTAATTCCAGTTTTAAGCCACTACTTCATTTATGGAGCCTAGGAATAGAGGAGCAATTCTATATTTTTTGGCCCTTATTTCTTTACTTAGCATATAAAGCAAAATTAAATTTATTACTTATCGCTTTGATAATTTTAGCGTTATCTTTTTTTTGGAATATATTTGAAGCAACTATAAATCAAAATCATGTTGCTGACTTTTATTCTCCTCAAACCAGGATATGGGAGCTAATAATTGGCGCTATCCTTGCATATAGAGAGTTATTTACAAACTCAGCTAATCATCTCTTTTCATTTTTAAAGACTAAAAAATATAAAAATATTATTTCAACAATTGGCGCATTTTTAGTTATATATAGCGTTCTTGGATTTAGTAAAAATATTTATTTTCCTGGCTGGTTTGCAACAATTCCTGTGGTCGGATCTGCACTTTTATTACACGCAGGCCAAAATACATTAATTAATAGAAGTATTCTAAGTGCTAGGCTATTTGTGGGAATTGGCTTAATAAGCTTTCCTTTATATTTATGGCATTGGCCTTTGCTGTCTTTTATGCACATTTATTACGGAGAGTCTCCGCATTGGGGTATAAGGCTATGTTGCCTCGCCTTATCAGTATTACTATCTATGGCAACTTATCAGTGGATAGAAAAGCCATTTCGTTTTGGAATTAATAAAAAACTAAAAACAATTGCATTAATTTTTTTAATTGTAGTAATAGGTTTTATTGGATGGTTAACAGAAAAACGTCAGGGACTTCCTTTTAGAGCGGTAGCAAAATTAAATATTGAAGCATCAGATTTGTTTCTATCTAATCCAGAGGAAAAATGCAATCTACCAATGCAGTTTAATTCAATTTCTTCATTATGCAGAAGATATCAGACTATAAATCCAAGTATGTCTATATTTGTTTGGGGTGACTCTACTGCTTTAGCTTGGTCACCTGTTTTACGTCAACTTGCATATACGCAGAATATAGACTTGACTATTGTTGCTCAACCATCTTGCCCACCAATATTAGAGGCCAGGAAAACAGAATTTCCATATGTCGAAAGTAGAAAATATTGTTCTGATGGTTCAAACCAAAAATTAATTATTGAGTTAGCTAAGTTAAAAAAGCCAAATATGATTATATTATTAGGAAATTGGAACTCATATTCGCCACTAGCTAATAGAGAATATATTACAGATTTACCAAACGAAGGTGCTTCAAGAGAATCAACGGATCGGGCATTTAAAAATAATTTACCAACTACAATAGTAAAATTATCAGAAATTGGAAAAACAATTGTGTTTTCAAGTTGGCCTGCACTTCAAAAGGATCCGAGTTATGAAATTAATCGTTTACCATTTTTAGAAATAAAAGCAAAAAAGACCTATGTGGATAAAGATATTTTCAACAAAGAAAGTAGCTTTATAAATGAAATATTATCCAAGGTAAAAAATTCATCAATTTATATTTATGATCCTGCAGAAAATATATGTGATAGCAAAAATTGCTATGCTAACTACAAGGGAACATTAATATATGCAGATCGATATCATTTAACACCAAGAGGGTCTTTAAAATTTGAATCCGAAATTACAAACTTAATTTTAAATTTTGATTTATTGGCTAAATAAAGCTATGGAAATAATCTACTTTTTATTTCGCCCTTTTCAAATATCCTTTCAAATTTATTTTGACTTGGTATAAATACCCAAATTTGATTAATATCTTTCCTGCTATCGCCCCAGTCAAAAGTAACTGTGCCATCCTCATTCCATAGAACGCCTTTATGTATGGGGAAAAATTCAGGGTGGTTTATCGTTTTTAAAATGCCTAATTTTTTAAAATGAGAATCAACAGCAGGGTTAATGTCCCAAGGGGTTGCAAAAACCTCAATTCCCTGAATCTTAGTTGGTTCATCAACTAAGATTAGCGCTGTGGGAGGTAGTGTAAGTATTATATTTGTGGGTAGACCCTGTAGTATTTGGTTTTGTCGTGCCCATGAAGCCTCCCAAGATGCAATTTGATTTTTACTTACAACTATCAGAATTAATAGTATTATAGAGCCTAAAATTAATATTAAATGCGAAGCTATTTTTTTATTATTAGCAATCCCAATAATAAGACAAGCAAAAATACATAGCCAAAAATTTATACCAATGGTAGTACGAGACATAACGCCCAAACCATGAAGACCATAGTTGGCTAATGAATAAGGGATGGTAGAAATAATAAAACCGATAATAGATACCATGACTGCTAGTATTATTTTTTTCTTTGAAATAGAATATTTAGATTGAAAAAAACAAATTAAAGAAAATATTAATAATAAAAAAAATAGAACTAAAAATATTTTATATTTCCATTCGTCAATAAATGAAATTTTAATAGCATTTATTGGCGCATAATAAAAATTATTAAAAAGTAAACCGAAGTTAATTTCAAATGATTTTGGGCTAGATTGCCTTGTCCATAGTATTGCCGCTCCTTGAGCAATTGAGCAAAATAGAAGGGAGAGTAGTGTATTTCTATTTTTATACTTGTGCGCTGGACTTAAGATATAAATTAAAGCAATACAAGGAAGATAATTAAGAAACCAAGCTTGATAAGTTAAAAATGAGAGCGCTAAGAAAGTTGATAAAGCTAATAATTTAAAAATACCGCCATGATTAATGTAGGCAATAATTAAATTAGCCGCTATTAAAAAGAAACAAAAAGCTACTAAAGTTAGGCATCCTGTGGGCCATAATGAATATCCTAAGCCCCAAGGAATCGCTAGCCAGAAGGCAGTAATAAAAGAGGGCGCTAAGTAGTTTCCTTGAATTAATAAATTAATAGATTTAAGAAATCGAAATAATAATACGGCAGTAATGGCAACTAATAAACTAGACAAGCAAGACAAAATAACTGGAGATCCATTCCAAAAAAAATTTACTCCATAGAAAAGTAACCCAATAATCGGCCTATCATGAAACTGAAGTAGGGTGTCATTAAATGATTTAATATTTCCCGCTCGGAAAAGATCCCAATCATCATGAAACTGCCCTAAATAAAATACGCGTACAACATACAAGGCCAGAAATGTAATAATGGGGATATAAAAGCTATAGTGCAAAAATAAATTAGTAAATTTTTTTATATTTTGGGTTTGCATTAATATATTTTTAATATCTAAAATAATGAATTAAAATTAAATTCTACTTATTAAGTATATAAGACAAATCTTATGAAGCCTTAATTAATAGTTACTGGAACATCTTATGAAAAATATCGTGGAAGTAGATCTCATTGAAAAGCAAAAAAATCATTTTAATGAGATTGCTGAAACATATTTTCAAGCCAGATCAAACCCAAATTTACAGTTACTTAAAAATTTAATTTGGCAGCGATTTTTTTCAAGAAACAAGAAGATAAGTGTCTCTATATCTAGAGTTTTGGAGCCAATGTGTGGCTATGCAGAGGGCAATTTATTGCTTAAGCAATTCTTGCTAAAAAAATTTGAATATTATGGCTTTGATTACAGTGAAAATATTGTTGCCTATGGGCGTGAAAAAAATCCAGAATTAAAAATTGATATTGGAAATGTTGTTAATTTTAAATCTATTGCAGATGAAAAATTCGATTTAATTATTTTAATTGGTGGACTACACCATGTTTATTCTAATGCCAGTTCCGTTATTCAAAATTTGTCTGAAAGTTTAACTAAGGGTGGATACTTTATTTCTTACGAACCTACTCAAAATAATTTTGTTTCTAGATATTTACGAAAAAAAATATACAATAAAAATATAATTTTTGATAATGATACAGAACAGGGTTTTGAATTAAATGAATTAGATCGACATTTTATTGATGCTGGTTTTAAAAAAATTGACCAGATTTACCCAGGTTTATTGTCTTATATTTTGTATTACAACCCAGATGCATTTCCCCAGTTAAATATAGGCGGAACAACTTTAGTGAGAATCTCCTTTTTATTCGATACTTTATTTTGGGGCAATATTATTGGTCGATACTTTTCATTTGCAACCCTTAGTCTTTGGCAAAAAATTTAATTTTTTAAGAAAAGAACTCATGATTAAGATAATCCAACCGAATAATGAAATTCCTTGTTTGGCGATTGCTGTTCCTTGTTTTAACGAAGAAGGTTTGATTTCAAAAACCTCGATTGTCTTAAATAAGGTTCTAGATGATTTAGTTAGTCGCAATCTTGTCCTAAAACATTCTTTTATCTTTTTTATCGATGACGGTAGTAGCGACCATTCTTGGGAGAAAATTAAGTCATTAAATCATTCTTCTGGGCGAATTAAGGGGGCTCGCCTCTCTAAAAACTTTGGGCATCAGGCCGCTCTTTTTGCTGGTTATTCTTGTTTAGTTGATCAAAGTGATGTGGTTATTTCAATTGATGCTGATTTACAGCAAGATCCTAATTCAATCCCTTTATTTATAGAAAAGTATGCCGAAGGATTCGATGTTGTTCTGGGTATCCGACGCGATCGTAATGCTGACGGCGTATTTAAAAAGTTGACAGCTCAATTTTTCTATAAATTAGCATCTTTTATGGGGGTTGAGATTATTCCCAATCATGCTGATTATCGATTGTTAAGTAAAAGGGCGCTGAGTTCTCTCTTGCTCTTTCAGGAGCCTGGCATTTTTTTAAGGGCCTTATGTTTGCAATTAGGGTTTCCTACGGCAGTTGTTCAATTTGATGTTTGCGAAAGACTAGAGGGTAATTCTAAATACACCTTTAAAAAAATGGTACGTTTGAGTCTTGACGGTATAACATCATTTAGTGTTGTTCCATTGCGTTTAGTTTTTGCTATCGGATTAATTGTATTTTTACTAAGCTTAATAATGTCGGCTTATGTACTGTGGACATTTATGGTTAATGACCATGTCATACCAGGCTGGGCTTCTACGATTTTGCCAATTTATTTAATTGGCGGTATTCAATTACTTTGTCTTGGGGTAATCGGCGAATATCTAGGCAATATATTTAAGGTAGTGAGAAATAGGCCAAGATGGATTTTCGAGTCATTTCTTAAGTAGGCTAGGTCTCGCCCATGTACATACTAATAGCAGCGTCTATGTCCTGAGTATTGAGTACTAACTTACCCTTTTCAAGCACTATGGCATGGTTACAGTATTGTTTTATCGCATCAGTGCCATGATTTACAAATACTACCGTTGCGCCACTATTGTTTATTTCATCCATTTTTTTTAAACATTTTCTTTGAAAAAGCATATCCCCGACAGCTAAAACTTCATCAAGAATCAGTATTTCAGGCTCAAGATGCGCCGCTACAGAAAAAGCCAACCGAACCTGCATGCCAGAAGAGTAATGTTTAACTGGTTCATCAATGAATTGTTCAACTTCGGAAAAGGCAACAATTTCATCAAATTTTCTTAGTATTTCAGCGCGCTTCATACCCAAGATTGCACCATTGAGAAAAACATTTTCTCTACCAGAGAGCTCATGATGAAAACCTGTGCCCACCTCCAGAAGACTTGAAACATGTCCCTGAATTGAAATCCTTCCAGAGGTAGGTTCAGTGATACGGCTTAATATTTTAAGTAAAGTGGATTTCCCAGCGCCATTTCGACCCATGACCCCAAGTTTTGCCCCTTTTGGGATTTCAAAGGAAACATCATTTAGCGCCCAAAATTCTTCATAAGAAACTGCATAAGGGTTATGAGCGGAGTAAGGTGAATTTTTAGAAATTTTGTAGAAAACTTTTCTTTTAATGTTGTCTACAATTTCTTTTAGAGAGCCCGCCGATGAACCATGACGTATTCGATATTGTTTTGAAAGATTTTCAACTTTTATAGCATAGCTCATAATTAAATTGTATCAGCGAAACCTGCTTCTGCAGCACGAAATAGCTTAATTCCAATACCCAAAATCACTAGACTAATGATCGCCGAATATATAATTCCTGGCCAATAGGGAGTAATTGCGTTCGGTGCTAATGCCCAACGAAATCCATTGATCATTCCTGAAATAGGGTTTAAGGAATAAATAATTTCCCAGCGTTGAGGCACTATCTGGTTTAAATAACCCACGGGGGATAAGTAGATTCCTAGTTGCAACATAAAAGGGATTAATTGCTGAAAATCCCGGAATTTAATATTTAGTGTTGCAGAGATCATTCCTAATCCCAGTCCAAATGCAGCCACCATCAGTATAAAGAATGGAAAAAAAATAATTTGCCAACCAGGAACCAATTGATACCAAATCATCATGCCAATAAGCAAGCAAAAAGATACTAAAAAATCAACAATAGCAATAAGAAAAATAGAAATAGGAAATACAAGCCTTGGAAAATAAACTTTATTAACCATTGCAATATTAGATTGCAGACAATCGCTAGTAGTGGATACAAGGTTTGAAAATAAATACCATGGAATGACCCCTGCAAATACTACAAAACTATAGGGTAAGCCGCTTGAGCCCATGTTAGCTAATGAGCCAAAAATAACTGTAAAGACAACCATGGTTAAAAATGGTCGAATAACTACCCAAGAAACTCCGACTATAGTTTGCTTGTACCTTACGGTAAGGTCTCTTCTGGTTAGGAAATAAATAAGCTCTCTTCTACCCCAAAGAGCTCTCCAGTAATCTTTTGCAACTAGGCCACGTTCAATTATTTGCATACAAGGATTCTAATGGGCTTTTTAAGTTAGCAGTAAATTTATTCAATATAGTGGTGCAAGGAAACTGAGCGATAGTTAGCCCCATATTTTTCCTCTAATACCTTTAAATTTAGCTCTATTAAGTTGCGATCTTGAGAGATATTATGCCAATATTCTCGTAGGGTATTGTTAGCAAAATATTGAATACTCCATTGCCCATAAAGCTCATATTCAGAAAAACCGGATTTGTTGCTGTAATCAACAGCGTCTAAAATTGATTCCCACCATAGTCTTCCACTGAGATCTTCAATATGTTTTTTTAAAGCAGCTAATCGTGCGACTGAAAAAAACATTTGATGGCAAGTGGTTGATAGTAGAGTATCGGTGGGTTTGCCAATTAACTTGTGGTAAGCCTGAAAATAAGGCTCATGAAAATATTCATTGTGAAATACTAAAAGATTTCCATCCTGTTCAAAAACCTGGTCTTGCAATAAAATTGTATCTGCATCAATTGCAAAGTAGTAAGGAGCTTTCACAAATTGATCTGCACCCAAATTGAGCAGTTGTTTAAAAAGCCAGCCTGACCTATCTAGATTTTCATGCAAAATTCGATAATGGATATTATGTGAAGCGATAGGTAAAATAGAATCTTCATTAATAAAGACGCATCCCAAAATATTTGCTAGGTTTTGAATTTGTGAGTTTGACTGACCGACTAAAAATATTTCACCCAAAGGATGTTTTAAGTGCTTTCTAACGCTTTCAATAGTCAAAGGTAGAAGCGCGTAATCTTTTGGCGCTACGCAAATCACTATATCAGTTAATAGAGCGCTTTTTAAATCACCACCAATGGTCGTGGAGGATGTAATATCTTTATACCATCCCAAGGTTTTTATTTGATCCAGATCTTTTGGCCACCCACTAGATTTAAGATTTAGTCCAAATACAGTACGAACCACAGGTTGTGGGCGATATTGATTCAAAATAGAATTCTGACCTAAATGCTCTACATAACTAGTTTTAGTGCAAAAATTACGGACTCCAAGCCCGCGGAATTTATTTGTCATTAAAGTTTCGTCATCGGGAGATTCTGTAAAAGCGCCAAGCAATAGGTAATCTTTTTTAAAATAAAAATAATTAAGCATACCCATTTGCTCTTTAACGGTATAAGAGCCGAATGGGGAATCATAGCTGGCAATTACCCGGTGAAAATCGACATCGGAAGAATTAAAAGAAGAAAATGGCCCTAAGATTTCTTGTTGATGATGTTCTTTAGCCCAAAATGCGATCTTAAGTGTTTCATTGAGCCAGTCTGGATGATAGAGTGCGTCAGGATCAGTCCAGCCAATCACATCAAAATTATCCAAATCATTTAATGCCCTCATTGCTCGATTTATTGCTGCCCCAGCGTTATTGGGCCCCTTTGGAAAAAATTGGCGAATAATTTTGTAACGGGAATCTCGCGGTTGTTCAATAATTTCACGAACTTTTTTGTTTATTGAGCCATCATCAGCAATTAAAAAGGTAATGTCGTAGTTGAATAGTTTGGTTGCAAAAAGAGAATTAAGGCACATCTCTAGATATTCTGGCCGTTCATGAGCCAAAATTGCCATCCCGATTTTAAGTTGCTCAGGCGACATATTTTTAAATGGGAAGCTCCGAACTAAAGATCCTGTAGAGGGGTGAATTTTTTCTGCAAGTGGCTTAAGTGGCCGAAGGATATCTTTTGCATGAGCGATGCCAGATCGCCAAATCTCGTAAAGGTATTCATTTAGTTTTATTATTGCCCGCCTAGATCTGTGGACTAAATTTTGCAGCAGGCCAACAAATGCAGTAGGGGCATATCTACGGAGTAGAAGCTTGGACGTTTTTAGGTCGAATTGTGAAAATATTTTTCTTCTAACCCAAGATGTACGAGCATGATATTGATCATATTTTTCTTGTAGATCAGACTCAATAAATTCGCAATATTGTTTAAGGGCGGAGTTAGAAAACCGGGGATTATTAACATTGGCTGCTTGGATTTTATGAAGCCATGATTTAGCAGCGGATTTAAATTTTGGCGTAAAAGAATAGTGAAATAGACCCAATTGACGATGGACCTCAAATTCTTGATGACTGGGGATTAAGCCAAGAAGTTTGAGCTCACGCAGCTGAACATTGCGAGTCACTTTTTCTTGGGTGACAGCATGAATACTGCCAACATTTTCAAGGTGTGTACGGTAAAACAGGAGTATTTCAGGAACATTTGCCAATTGAATTTTATTGGCTAGGCGACTAAGGAGGTCATAGTCTTCTGCATGCTCATAGGCTGGGTCATACCAAATTTGTGTGGCTTCGATTACCTCACGCCGAAACATGATGGTTGGGTTAGCTATGGGGGTATTAAAAAGCATACGGACGCGAATATTTTCATCCAATTGCGGTAGTTTCCAAATTTGACCGGGAATGCGGCCAAAAGTTTCTACCCAAGTGCCACAAAAAGCGACTTCAGGCCTAGCCTGTAAATAATTTAATTGCTTAATCAATCGGTTGGGCGCACTAACATCATCGGCGTCCATAAAAGCAATGAACTCTCCGCGCGCATTTTGTACTGCGGAGGTGCGGGCTCCAATGAGGCCTTTTTGATGTGTATTGACGATTAATCGTACGCGAGCGTCAGAATGGAGATATTCGTTTAGGATTTGAGGGGTAGAATCAGTCGAAGCATCATCAACCACTAATAGTTCTAGGTGCCGATAAGTTTGTTTCAGAATGCTATCTATCGCTGCAGATAAAAATTCTTCTCCGTTATAAACCGGCAAACAAACAGAGATTAAAGGAGAAGTATTCAATTGGTTTTCAATAGGCTTTATAAAAAAGTATATTTTTCAGAGTGAATAATTTTTAGCAATAAAAATATCGTGCTCTATGTGCCACTCAAAACCATTTTTTTGCGCCCACTCCACCAAAAATTCTAAGCGGGGATAGGCCCCGTAATGGACTATTTGTCCTTTAAAGTGTCGGATATCGTCTACCAATATAGAAATCTTGCCAAAGCGATTTTGGTTTTCGGAAATATTTTTTAATTCTTCTGCAATGGGGGTATCTAAGGGGCCAGAAAAGGTGTTGCCTAATGAACTGTGTCCATCTAACCAAAAATTAATGTCGCCACTTAGGGTGGGAAGTAAATTGGGAAAAATATCTTCACTTACGCCCTGGATTATTTCAACATTAGAGTAGGTGGAAAATTTGGCTTGAGCATTTTGAAAGAGGGTTGGTTCAGGCTCAATACTAATAACCCGTTTTGCATATCGACTAAGAAGCTCTGTAGTTTCACCTAAATAGGTTCCTGTTTCGACCCAAATAGCATTTGCACTTCCATTGCGAATTAGCACTTTTTGCTTAATTGGCCCAGGACTAGGAGGCGCAAATTCCCGGGCCTCCCATTCTCGATAAAGCCGATTATTTTTAGCCTCCTCCTGCAACTGGGGCAAAGCCTTAATTTGCCTATATAGGTCTACGAGTTTGGCAAGGGGGTTTAAAAAAATGGTTTTCTGGGGCATTGTGGGCGCAGGGTGATATGGCTTAGATCTTTATTGTATTGGGTCTTTTCTAGGAAAAGACTGCTTCAGACCCCATTTACTTGTTTTATGGCGCCATATTGAATGCTTTTGGTAGGACTTTATACAAAAATGGCATATTAAAAGACTTTTTTATAAATAATCTAATAAAATTAATCGCTTACGCTTAAGTTAGGATACCAAGATGGTGCAGCAAGCTGCTCCTTCAGGACTAAAAACTTCGATTGGAATTGACGCAACGAATTTGCGTCTTGGAGGGGGGGTGACCCATTTGCGCGAGCTTTTGGAGGCACTCAAGCCAGTCGATTTAGGCATTAATACAATTCACGTATGGGGGGGTAGCCAAACTTTAGCCCAATTGCCTGAACGTCCTTGGCTTTTCAAGATTAACCCGCCTGCGCTCAATGGCGGTTTGTGGCAACGCGTTCTGTGGCAAACCTTTTCACTTGCTAAGGCAGTAAGGGCAGCTGGCTGTGATGTCTTGTTTGTGCCCGGAGGAAGTTATGTAGCTCATTTTTCCCCCGTTGTCACCATGAGTCAAAATTTACTTCCCTTTGAGTGGTCAGAAATTAAGCGTAATGGCTGGTCTTTGCGTACCGTCAAAATGCTCGCCCTGCGCTGGGTACAAAGCTATAGCTTTCGACGCTCAGAAGGGGTGATTTTTCTGAGTGAATACGCTAAGAAAGCGGTATGGCGAGTTACTGGACCTCTAATTGGAAAGTGCGAAATTATTCCCCATGGCTTAAGCCCCCTTTTTAGCGGCCTGAAAAGCAGGAGTTCAGCCAAGAAAGAATATAGCGAACAAGATCCTTATAGATTAATTTATGTTTCAAATATTGAGGCATATAAACACCAAGCAGAAGTAATTGAAGCGGTTTTTACGTTGCGCCAAAAAGGCTACCCTCTAGCTTTACAATTAATTGGACCGTCAATTCCATCTGGCATAGATTTATTGGAAAAATCGATGCAAAAATTTGACCCAAAAGGGGCTTGGGTGCAGTATTTAGGCTTAATTGCATATGAGGATTTACGTGCCCATTATGAAAATGCGGATATTGCGATTTTTGCTTCAAGTTGTGAAACCTTTGGAATTATTCTGCTTGAAAAAATGGCTATTGGGCTACCAATAGCTTGTTCGCAGTTAAGTGGCTTGCCAGATCTCTTGGGGGAAGCCGGTCTTTATTTTGATCCCTCAAAAGTGGTGGACATAGTCAAGGTTCTAGAACGTTATTTAGCTTCTCCTGAGCTACGAGCGCAAAAGGGCGAGCTAGGTCGGTTGCGGGCGCAGGAGTATTCTTGGAACAAATGTGCACAGACCACTTTTACTTTTCTGTGCTCGATAGCCAATTCGAAAGCGGATTAAAAGATAATGAAGGTAATGGTTTTGGGCGCCAATGGCATGTTGGGCAACGCAATAATGCGTAGTTTCTCGCAGATAGCGGGGCTATCCTTTTGGGGAACGGTGCGCTCTGAAAGTGCAAAAATTCTTTTCCCTCCTAATCTTCAAAAAAATTTGATTACAGGTGTGAATGTTACTCAGGTCGATCACCTTAAGTCGCTTTTACTAGAGTATGAGCCCGATATCACCATTAATTGCATTGGTTTAGTTAAACAGCATGCGGATGCAAATGAAGCGCAGCAAGCCATTACCATAAATGCCCTTTTACCCCACCAATTAGCTGATTTGACTAAGGAGATGGGAGCACGTTTAATGTTAATTAGTACTGATTGTGTATTTTCAGGATTAAAAGGTGAGGCTTATACCGAGAATGATTTAGCCGATCCTGTCGATCTTTATGGCAAAACCAAATTCTTGGGTGAAATTGCAAATCGCAGTCATGTGCTGACCTTACGCACGTCCTATATCGGTAATGAAATGATGGGAGAGACGCCTGCCCATGGACTTTTAGAGTGGTTTTTATCACAGTCCCAGTCTGTCAAAGGGTTCACCCGGGCTATTTACTCTGGCTTACCAACCGTGGTTTTAAGTAGCCTTATACGAGATACCCTCTTAAGCCGCCCTGATTTGAGTGGGCTTTATCATGTGTCATCTGAACCCATTTCCAAATATAATTTGTTGCAACTCCTAAATATTCAGTTTGAAAAGCAGTTAGAGGTAGTACCTGACGACCAATTAGAAATAAACCGCTCTTTAGATTCCACTCGACTGTTAAACGTTACAGGCTTTAGAGCGCCAAGCTGGGAAGCGATGATTCATACCATGTACTTAGATCGAATATCACATGTATAAAAATAAAATACTGCTTATAACTGGTGGCACCGGCTCATTTGGTAACGCTGTACTACAACGTTTTTTGAATACCGACCTTGCTGAAATTCGTATTTTTAGTCGAGACGAAAAAAAACAAGAGGACATGCGTATTACTTTAAAAAATGATAAGTTAAAGTTTTATATAGGAGATGTTCGTAATTATGAAAGTATCTCTGATGCCATGCAAGGGGCTGATTATGTTTTTCATGCCGCTGCATTAAAGCAAGTTCCATCTTGCGAGTTTTACCCCATGGAGGCCGTGCAGACAAATATATTAGGCACAGAAAATGTATTGCGGGCGGCGATCGCGCAAGGTATTAGTCGCTGCGTTTTATTAAGCACAGATAAGGCCGTTTATCCCATTAATGCAATGGGAATTTCTAAAGCAATGATGGAAAAATTAATGGTAGCTAAAAGTCGCCTATGTGACCCTAAAAAAACAGTATTGTGCGCTACGCGCTATGGCAATGTCATGGGCTCGCGCGGGTCAGTAATCCCTCTCTTTTTAAAGCAATTGCAAGCTAACTTACCGTTAACCGTTACTGATCCTGAGATGACGCGGTTTTTGATGTCCTTGGAAGATTCGGTGGAATTGGTTTTGTACGCTTTTGAGCACGCACAACCAGGAGATATTTTTGTACAGAAGTCTCCAGCAGCTTCGATTGGCGATTTAGCAAAAGCAATGCAAGAGTTTTTCAAGCAGCCTAAGGAATTAAAAATAATTGGTACGCGGCACGGTGAAAAGTTATTTGAAACTCTTGTTTCGCGTGAAGAAATGTTGCGAGCAAAAAGCTTAGATGGGTATTTTCGGATTCCAGCTGATAGCCGGGATTTAAATTATGACAACTATTTTATAAAGGGCGATGTGGCCTTGGCGCAGTTAGGTGATTACACCTCTCATTCCACCACCAGATTAGATCTTGATGGCGTGAAAAATACCTTGCTTAAGCAAAATTGGATTCAGAAAGCCTTAGATGCGTAAACTTAAAGTCATGACCATTGTTGGTACTCGGCCTGAAATCATTCGCTTATCGCGCATCGTGCCTAAATTAGATCTTTATTGCGATCATATTTTTGTACACACAGGTCAAAATTATGATTACGAATTAAATGAGGTCTTTTTTAAAGAGCTGGGCCTGCGCAAGCCCGATGTTTTTTTAGAAGTAGCTGCTGATACACCCGCCAAAACCATTGGTCAGGTCATTATTGAATCCGACCGAATATTAGAGCAATTTCAACCAGAAGCTTTGTTGCTACTGGGAGATACGAATAGCGCTCTTTCAGCCCTATCAGCGAAGCGAAGGCGCATCCCGATTTTTCATATGGAAGCAGGAAACCGTTGTTTTGATGAACGGGTGCCAGAGGAAATCAATCGGCGCATGGTAGACCACTTAGCAGACATTAATCTACCTTATAGCGATATTGCCCGAGAATATTTATTGGCTGAGGGATTGCCGCCCGATCAAATTATTAAGACAGGTAGCCCGATGCGCGAGGTAATTGAATATTATTTGCCCAACATTCAGGCCTCGAGAGCACTTAATAATTTGCAATTAAAGCAGGAACAGTTTTTTTTAGTAAGCGTGCATCGTGAAGAAAATGTTGATTCGCCTCAGCATTTGCAAGATTTTGTCGAGTTATTAAATCAACTTGCGAAAAAGTATCAAATCCCCCTTATTGTGTCGACACATCCGCGTACCCGTAAACGAATGGAGAATTTATCTTTATCAATAGATCCATTGGTACAGTTTTTAAAGCCCTTCGGCTTTTTTGATTATGTTCACTTACAGATGCAAGCGCGCTGTGTGCTTTCCGATAGTGGCACGATTACAGAAGAATCCTCGATTTTAAATTTCCCCGCATTAAATTTAAGGGAAGCGCATGAGCGGCCAGAAGGCTTTGAAGAGGCCGCGGTAATGATGGTCGGTTTAAGTCTTGATCGGGTTGAGCAGGGCCTGGCAATTTTAGAAAAACAAACGCGTGGAGCTAATCGTACTCTTTCATTAGTTAAAGAATATGCCCCTGTGAATGTATCGGATAAAGTTTTACGCATTATTCAAAGTTATACCGATTTCATTAATCGCAAGACCTGGAAACGGGATTAAACGCTTGGGAGTGGTCAACACCCTGAACCACTTTACTAGCTAGGAGTGAACTTGCATTTTCTGGTGATTACTGACGCCTATTACCCTACGAGAACCTCCGCTGCAGTTTTACTGCAAGACTTAACAAAGGAGTGGGTAGATCATAGTCATTTAGTTACGATCATCGTTCCAGGTGCGCAGCTAAGCCCGTCTATTGCGATAGAGAAGATTGATGGCAGCGTATGCATGAGTGTGACTGCATTTCAAACGAAAGACATTGGTTATGTTCGGCGTACGCTCGCAGAATGGATTAACCCTTATTTGATCGGGCGCGCTTTAAAACGGGATTTATCATTTTGCCAAACCCATTTTGATGCCATCATTTGGTATTCTCCTAGCATTTTCTGGGGCCCTTTAATTGCGCAGCTAAAGCGCCGGTTTCAGTGCCCAGCATATTTAATTTTGCGCGATATATTTCCTGATTGGGCCCTAGACTTAGGTCTACTCAAAAAAAATGGGATTTACCATTTCTTTAAAAAAGTAGCCGCTGCACAGTACCAACAAGCTGAGGTGATAGGCGTACAGTCCCCCAATAATCGCAGTTATTTTTTAAAGCGCAATCCCAAACTAAATGCTCATGTTGAGGTTTTATGGAACTGGATTCAACCTGCGCAAACTCAATTTTGTTCAATTGATATTTCAAAGACGAGTTTGGCTGGCAGAAAAATTGCCGTTTATGCCGGTAATGTGGGTGTAGCTCAAGGTCGACAAGCGCTATTGGCATTAGTAGAAGCTTTACGGATGCACGACAATTTAGGGTTTGTTTTTGTTGGGCGTGGACGCGAAATGCAGGGGCTAAAAGAGGCGGTACAAGAGCAGGCCTGGAAGCACGTTCTTTTTTTTGATGAGATCGCTCCAAGCGAAATTCCAGGTTTATACGCCCAGTGCCATATTGGCCTAGTGGCTTTAGATCCCCGGCACCAGACTCATAATATTCCCGGTAAATTTGTGTCTTATATGCAAAGTGGCTTACCCGTTTTTGCTGTGGTCAACCCCGGAAACGATTTGGTCGACTTAATTGAGGCCCATCAAGTTGGGGTTGCGAAAACCGCAATGAAAGATGCGATCTTAAAAGATGGCGCGAGCCAATTACTTTCCTTACTCGAGCATGATCCATTGGCGCAAAAACGCTGTGTACAATTAGCAGCGGACCTATTTTCCCCAGCGCAGGCAAGCCAACAAATATTTTCTGCATTAAAGCTTGAGCAATAAATTGGCAATTTATTGCTAGAAAAAAATGGTGGGGTTAGGGGTTGCATTGCGTCTTATCCCAAATCGGCGGCCCACTCCACAAGACTTCATTACCTGTCGATGTCCACTCTAATTGACCGCCCTGACTTTTAATCCGTTGAATAAATTCATCGGAGTTTGCGCTCTTATCAAGTAAATACAGAACCGACTCTGAAACGCATGCTCGATCGGAGCGAGATAAGGTGCGGATGAGTTTTATTGCATTTTCATCAACATACATGAGGGTGGTTTTAAGCGGCGGTGCTAAGACCTCAAGCTTGATGGTTTGCCAGAAATCGATACCATATAAATATTGCCAAGGATACGCTTGTTGAAGCTCTCTTAATTTTTGCAATAAAGGCGTATTACCTTGCTTAGTAAGGCTAGCTTGTAAAGCTTGGCGGTTTTGGGGGATTATGAGTGTTGGCGTTACTGCCGATAGCAAAGCTACCATGAGGCAGGCACCTGCTATACCTAGGCGTATCGAATGTACGTACTGAGTTAGTAATTGGGCAAATAATAAAATACATGCAAGTTTAAAAAGTTCAA
>Ga0114964_10000880_pt1 | contig 22439 bp, 18 predicted proteins | sample C_131016_MF_Meta_FD_92638 | JGI IMG/M metagenome (GOLD analysis project Ga0114964, IMG submission 92638) | Freshwater microbial communities from Lake Croche, Canada to study carbon cycling - C_131016_MF_MetaG | ecosystem: Environmental > Aquatic > Freshwater > Lake | place: Lake Croche, Canada...
ACCCCGTTTACAGTAATTGCCAACGTTATATTTTGGGATTAGTTAATGGATTGTATAAGGCATTAGGAAAATCAACACCATCCGATTTAGTGGCGTGGATTAGTCAAGATGTTACAGATTTGGCAAAGAAATCACCAATATTCTACAAAGTTGGTAAATTTGTTACTGATTTGGCTGGTAAATTTCAGGCAGGAAAATTAGATGATGATGAAGAAATGGCGTGGTGATTATTTAAATAATAATTGTTGGCAATTGGAGTTTTGGTAATACTCTTTCACCCTTTTCTATACTTTTCATCATAATATCATATGATTCTTCAATATCACCATAGAATTCACCACTATTTAGACGCACACGTTCCGCAATTGTTATACCATTATAATCTAATACTTCATAAATATAACCTTCTTTGTTTTCAAGGTCTTCAATAACTACAAATTCGGCATCAACTGGCAATTTATCGAATAAATCAATATAAATTTCCTTTTTTTCAGAATTAAGTGGGTCATAGGTAATCGTTGCGTAATATTGGGCAATACCTTCATCAACATAAGTAAATTGATACCATTCCCAATCAGATGATAAATTGGGTAATTCTTTAACGTTAAAGATGAGTGCCATATGATTCATTCTTTGTTTAGTGTTATTCACTTTGAACTTAATAAATTTAGTGATAAAAACAAAACAGGGAAAAAAAAAATCAATTTTTTTGTGGTCTCTTTGTGGTAAAATATCACAAAGTTGGCACAAAGTGTATCATCTGATTGGGAATGGTATCGTGTTTATAATTTAGTTGTTGGTGTGTATTTAGTAAAATCGGCATTCATTGGAGTATTCAATTGAATATTTCTAATTACCTGTAACATTGGATTTATTGGCAAACCTGAACCCATTGGTTGAACGCTAATTTGTACGTTTGTACCTTTTGAACGGGCAATAAAGGCATTTAATGCCACTGATGATGAACGTACATAGGGTTTGGAAAGAGGACAACCACGAGCCATTTTACTTTGTTCTTAATGAATTTGGTTATAAAAATAAAATAAGAATTTAAAAAATCAATTTTTTTGTAATCACAATTTAGAAAAATAAAATATCTTATAATAATATAGAACGCAAAATGAATGGCATAGATGAAAACCCAATGTTTGATTACTTTTTCACAATGGATGAACCCACTAATGATGATGATTATAATCCAGTATCATTAGTTGCTGATGGACAATACAAAGGTAATAAAATCTTTCTAATGAAAGATGATAAAAAAGATGAAGATAAAAAACTCACCAAAGGCGGTTTAGAAGTGTTAACAACCTTTCTTGAACGTTATCATCCAAAAATGCCTAAACAACGATTTTGTAATTTAATTGATTTGATTGTGGGAAAACCACTACAAGAAGAAGATTTAATGGTTCAACAAATTCACAAAGACTTTTTAAAGTATAAATGCCAAAGACCTGCGATTTATTTCGACCATAGTACTTTACAAGTTATTCCAGACTTAAACAAACGTGAGATTTTATATATTGCCGCACGTTCTGGTGTTGGTAAAAGTACTTGGATTAGTAATTATGTTAAATTGTGGAAGCGTATGAATAAAAAATCACCAATTTGGTTGGTTTCTACTAAACCATTAAGTGAAGAACCGGCTTATGAAGGACTTGGAATGAAACAATTAGATATTTCAATACCCAATCTGAAAAAAATAGTAGGTATTGAAGAAAAACCTTCAAGTAAGCAAAAAAAAGATCCATTAGAAGCTATTGATTTTGAAATGGATTTAACACCAGAATCAAAGAAAAAACCCAATTTAGGTCACGTGGATTTAACCGAACAAGATACTAATGTAGCATATCGTAATTTTATTGATGAAGCAACAGGAGCATCAATGTTAGTAATGGATGATTTTGATGGATTAAGTAAGATTCAAACAGATTTGATTTACAATATTCTAAAATCGGTAGCTGAACTCGGAAGAGCCAAGAAGATTTATTTGATTGTGTGCCGTCATTCACTTGCTGATGGAATGAAAACAAAGACTGTAATTAATGAGGCCACAAAGATTATATTATTTCCAAGTGGATTATCAAAGGATGGTGTGAGTTATTTTGTCAATTCAAAGTTGAATATTAGTAAAGATGCTATCACTGACATCTTAAAACTCAAAGGAACCCATACGTGGGCTTGTATTAATACCAGTAGTCCTCAACACTATGTAACACCGAATTCAGTGGTTATGATTTAATTTTACATTAGCAATAATGTTATTTAACCATTTTAATTGTTTTTCAGATAATTTATGTTTATATCTATATATACTTTCAATAAAATCTTTGTTTTTTTCTGGCATTGTTACTTCTTTGAGATATTCATAATCTACCAATAATAATTTATCACCAATGTTGTAAGTGATGTTTAATGGTTCTGGTATTTTGGTTTCAATTTCAACATATGGTGGTGGTAATTCTTCAACAATTAATGGAATTTTTGGATTTACTTTATTTTGAATTCTGTTAGTTATCTTATCTAATTTAATTTTAATATCTGTTGGAATGTGTTTTTTTATTGCGGATGTAAAAAGTTGTATTTCTGACTTATCCAAGTAACCGAATTCATACAAAATATCAATTTGTTTTTTATTCAATTTTTCAATTTCATTCTGTTCTATTTTCTTGTAAGCACTTTTTACTTTCTTACAAGCATTGAATTGTTCCTCTGCTATTTTCTTAATACATTCTGAACCTAATTCTAATTCGTTGCCATTTAAAAGATTTACTATTTGATAAGCATCTTTAATAAAATGTCCGCAAATACAATGCTGGTCATCTTCAATGTCATATTCAAACATAAGACCGGTGTTTTTCCATTCTTTAATAGCTTCATTAAATACTTTGGAACGACTTTGTTGTATTAGATTTTTAGAAAAACGTTCAATGAATGTTGCCATTTTGTATAAAATATTATAATATATATTCTAATTTTGTATTAAATCAAAAATTATATATTATTCTATTTTAAATTTTATAAAAAAAATATATCAAAGTGGTGTCATTAATCATCTACAATCCATTCACCACTTTTTTGCCCCAAAGAACAATATGTTTGTGATTTTCCACAAAGTTGCCAAAGCAATAGATTACTTTGAAAAGTTAAAATATAAAATGGAAGAATATATATTCTTCTATTATTCTTTTTTCCCAAAAAAAATAACCCAAAAAAAGAAAAGATAGAACTTTTGTACTACAAAAAATTTATAAATTTAACACTGTCTTAAAAAAATAAATAAAGTAATAACAAATACTTTTATCTCAAAAAAATTTAGAATTTGATTTTGGGAATTTTTGGGATTTTTGGAATTCAAAGTATTTTAATAACTTTGAATATGTGGAAATTTTAAATCAAACATTCATCACTTTGGTCTTCTTGAATCAAATAACAATTGAAAAACACTGAATGGGGTCGTCCTTCAAGGTGAATAGCACGGTCTTCATATTGAACTCCATAGTTCATTAATGTGTTTTTAAGATTCTTTTTAAGACACGAAGGGGAATAATAATCAGATTGTTTCATTGCGTCCCATAAATCTTTTAATTGAATATTCTTACATTTTTCATCAGTAATACTTAATTGTTCTGTTTTTGGCACAATTCCAACATATTCTTTAATAAAAGAAGAATAACAATCACTTTCAGAACGTGTTTCAGCTGTTTTATCAAGAACAACTTTTGGTGGAATAATTTTCATTGTTCCTTTAATAATTTCACAAGCATACATCATCATTAAATTCAAGAATGATTCAGCCCACAGTGGAATTTTTTCAACAATAGTTTCATCAACTAAGTGATGATGTGGATTAGAGGGATTATAATCTGGGTCAGTAGATTGTAGAAATCGTTCAGTCCAATTAATAAACTCACAACGAGACCAAATAGCTTTATCTTTGGCTGGCAAATTAGGAGGATTATTCAACGCAATAATTGTTGTTGCTATAACTTTATAACTTGCTTGTTTTTCATATAAACCACGGCAAGAAATCTTATCATTTCCACTAATTGATTTTAACATTACAGTATCTAATTTAGCATCTTCTTCAAATTCATTAAAACACGCAAGTCTTTTTCCTCTCAATGATAATTTTGCTTCACCATCTGCTTTTTCATTTTTTAATATTAAAGATTGGGCTGCTTGAACCGAATAACCATCTAACGCTAACATTAAAAGTTCTAAAAACTTTGATTTTCCATTACGACCATTCCCAATAAAAAAGGTTATTTTTTCTCGTAATAATAAGCCAATTAATCCAGTGGCTGATATCATTAGTACATATTTTAATGTTTCTGGATCTGGTAATATTTGGTTTAACCATTTTGTTAATTCTTGATAAGTGGTATTAGATTTTTCACAAGTGCTAAGGTCAAAATTATAGTTTAAGTAATTGGTAATAAACAAGTCAGGGCTATTTTCCACTAATTTAAGAGTTTTCAAATCCACAATTCCATTTTTACATCCTACTAAATAAGGATTAGTATCTAATCGTTGCTTAAAACTGACATCAAAACACATTTCATATATAAATTTACTACAATCATCAACATCTTTTTTGAGTCCAATTTTATTTAAAATACCACTAACTTTTAATAAAATCTCATCATCATCAATTACATCATAAAGTTTGACAATAATTTTTTCAGCAATATTGTTAATAAAGCTATAAAAAATATTAGAATCACTATTAATATCGGAGTTCCAACGTTCATCGCGATATAAATACCATTGTTTTCCAACTGTTGTAATTAATCGAATATGGTTAGAATCATATTCGTTGGCAATAAAATATAAAACATTAGCTAATCCTTTATCAGTTGGACTGTCAGTTTTAATAATTTCAATCAGTTCTAATTGTGATTTAGTAGGTGTGAAATATTTTTTGTATTCTACAATGTTATCTTGTTTAGCCCAAAAATGTAAACTGGCAATAGTTAAACGTCCATTGGGATTAATGGCATTGTAAGTATCCCAACAAGTTTGTTCGTTATATTTGTCAGATTGTTTAGACCATTCATTAAATAGTTGAAAATTTCCACCACTGATTTTAATAACAGTACCAACATCAACCCAACTGGAATAATCATTAAAACGTTCAGATTTTAAACAATTTAATAATTTTTGAATAACTGAATATTCGAATGATGGATGATTATCAAGTTGATGTTGTAACTTCTTTGATTCTACTTTGGCAATTTCTTTTTGTTCTTTTTGTGATTGTTTGACCGAGGTTTTAAGATAATCAATATCAAATGAAAACTCAGTATTAATGTTTTCAGTATAAGTAACAAGATGGTCTAAAATATCATAATCATCGCATTTGATTGGCCGTAAGGGACGGTTTTGTCCTTCTTTGCTAGTTAATACGACACGTAATTGTCCTTTTTTGTAAATGCTATTATCAAGACATATTGGTTTCATTTGTTCTTTGATGTTGGGTAATTTAGCCCAAGCAATTAAATTACTTAACATTATTTTTTTATTCGTGACTAAAAAATGGAAGGAATATTTTTCATCACTATGTGCTGATGAAACAACAATATCATTTTCAGTACATTCGAAATGGGGAGTAATAAATTCTATTGCTTGGTTATAAATATCTTCCACATCCAAATCAGTTTCACTTTTAGGACAATCTAAATCAAAAAATGGTTTAACAAACATATCAATTAAAGGTTCTTTGGCAATTGTCCCACCATAGCATTCGAATAGAGGTTTATTTGAAAAGTCATTATTATGTAACAAATAAGTCAACATTTCTGGATTATATTTGGTTGCTTTTTCACCAGTTTGGCGTAATGCGGTTTTAACTGTAATTGTACTCATTATATAATCTACAAAGATTTTATTTTTTCTAAAAATCAAAAATTTAATTTTATATAAATAATTTTTTTCTAAAATAAAATTAATTTAATTCATTAATCCATTCCAGCAGTAATTGTTTTTCAAGACCATCTAAATATAGCAAGTAGTTAAAAGGGTAAGCACAAAATTCAGACCACTTTTCATATACGTAACCATACTTTGGGTCTTCATTTGGATAAATTCTCTTATGAAAAAAATCAAAACCACTATTTCGAATAGATCGTAAGGCACGAAAGATAGTATCAAATTCATTTTCTCCAATCATTTATATAATTCTATAAGAAATTATTTTTTTTATTTTTATATAATATATTATTAAAAATTGGAAATGGAAGAAGAAGATTTGATAGCTCATTTGCGGAATTTTCTTAAAGCATTATATACCGCAACTGACCCAGAAGCCCGAAAACGTATTAAGAAAAATATAATGGCATTTACGGAACTTTTATGTAATCATCAATATTATAATCAATAAATTTCATAAAATTTGATTTTTCAAACCCTTAAACATTTTTTGTCAATAGTGTTACTAACACATCAGGATGATACTTTGTGTTTTTTAATTCTTTGGCGAATTCGTCTTCAGATAATTCGGGATTTTGTAATCGAATAAGACAATAACGCCCACAAACACTGGTACTAAAATCTTGTAATTTGTGCTGATTGTAACGGATTTTATCAGGATATTGACTGAATAGTTCATAAATATATGGTTTGAATTGGTCGGCCACATACTTTTCAATAGAATAAGGCATAGACATATATTTGTTTTCATCCATTGGCAATAATCCAAAACTATCGAAAAATTGTATTGATTTATTTTTTTGACGGAATAGACACGTCCAATGTCCGTTTAATGGTCCTTTAATGGCAAATAAAATAATGACTTTGTTGTGTGGTGCCAATAGTTCATCAATATCGTGAATGTTTCTTAAATCACTATACGAAATAATTTTCACTTTGCCATTCATTGCCCGCATTAGTGAATTTTCATCAAGAGCAATATTCATCAAATGCTTGATTTCAGATGGCACACCAGCACCTTTTAAAATTTTCGGCATTATTATATTAAATTAAAAGAAAAATAAAATATAAGGATACTATATATATACATTAAATGTCATTTCTTGGATTACAAAATGCCACATATTTAAATATTAATGTGGCAGATGTCATTTGTCAGAATTTAATAGCGGACAATGGAGTTTCATTAGGTGGAGATGTTAATATTGCTGGTGAATTATCAGTTGGAACATCACCCAATAGTTATATTTTTCCATTTAATAGTCGACCAACCCAAGGTCAAGTATTGGCCGCGGCTGATGGAAATGGTGATTTGGGTTGGGTCACGATTGGTAGTGGAGGGGGAGGTATTGTTGGAATTAATAATACTGATAATAATTTAACAACCAGTGAAGCTAATAATATTGTAACTATTAATTTAGCACAAACCATTGACGTTCCCACAGTAATTTCAGACCAAATTCAAGTAGGAACAGAATATACATTACCAAAGACATTCGGCCCGACTGGTTATGTTTTAAGTTCTAATGGACTTGCTGGATTATGTCAATGGCAAGCATCTTCTGGTCAATCATTAACTGGTGGTAATAATATTAATGTTAGTGGGAATACTATTAATTTAAATAATACCATTAATCAAGTTCAAATTAATCAATTAACGGCGGGAACGAATGGCCCGAGCGGTAGTGCTTACATATTTCCTGCTTATGTAACTACTGAAGAAGCAGGTTATGTTTTAGGCAATATTGGAGCTGGAAATTTAGGATTCATTCCAATGTCTGGAGGAGCAGGAGTCTATTCAGTTATTGCTGGAACTAATGTTAATATTACTGGAACTAATCAAAATCCAGTTGTTAATTTAGATACTGCTATCGATGTAGCAAATTTAACAGTTGGAACTACTAATGGATCAGGTCAATATGCTTATTCATTCCCAGAATATGTAGTTCCAGAACAAAATACTTATGTATTGGCATACAATAGTGGTGATCAAGCATTAGAATTTGTGCCCCAACAATCCATAGAAAACATTACTACCAATTTAAATTATTTTAATGATGCTTTAACATTTGCGAATGCTGTTAATTCTGGTTCAAGTTTTGGATATAACGCTATAGTAGCCCCAATTATTATCCCAAGTGGAATAACATATGACTTAATCATAAAAACTTATACTAATTCTAAATTTTATTGTCCCAATAACTATTGTACTATTCAAAGTAATGTGATAGTTCAATCATCATCAAGTTCAGTTAATTTTGAAGGTTTAATTTTTGCTGGAACTAATATTTTCTCAATGGGTGGAAATTGTTATTTCACTAATTGTCAATTTAATAGTGGAACAAGCACTTTTAATGGTGAAGCCCAAAGTATTTTTGTTAATTGTACATTTAATACTGGAACTATATTTGAAACATTACCACCATCAGGCCCAGGTGGCCATTGTATTTTATTTTTTCAAGATTGTGATTGTTTTGCCTTAACAATGAATGCTGATACTAATGGTTGTTTATATTTTTCTAATTGTTCTGGATTACAGGTTAATACTCTCACCGGAAGTACCATTTATGCCAGTTCAACTGATACTGAAACAGATACAACCTATTCTACAAGTATGAAAACTGATCAAATAGTTATAGGAGAGTATGAAATGCCAAGTACTATCGGAAATATTGGATATGTTCTTACTTGTAATACTGATAGTACAGTCGCTTGGGAACCTATATCGGGCGGAGCAACTGGAACAATTTCAAATATTATTGCTGGAAATAGTAATTTATTGGTACAAAATGGAAGTGGACCCAATACAACTATCACAGTATCATCAAATTTAAGTGGTATTTCAAGTGCTAATATTGCCAGTGTCACAACATCGACATTGAATATGGGTTCTGCCTATAAATTAACTAATGTAAACGCTGGTCCTACTGGAAGCGTGATGACGTGTGATGGCCCGGGACAAAATATTTATTGGTCTATTCCATCTGGTGGTATAGGATCAACTGGACCAACTGGAAATAATGGATCAATTGGATCAACTGGACCGACTGGATCTGGTAGTATTACAACTATTGCTTCCGGAAATTCTAATTTACTAATAAATAATCCAACCGGACCCAATACAACTATCACATTATCAAGTAATTTATCTGGTTTATCAACTGCTAATATCTCCACAGTGACTACATCAACCCTTAATATGGGTTCGGCCTATAAATTAATTAATGTTGCCCCCACACAAGTCGGATCAGTATTAACATGTGATTCATCCGGAGGTGATATTTATTGGTCTATTCCAACAGGCGGGACAGGAACATCAACCCCAAATGTAACTACAAATATAACATATATAAATGATGTTTCATCATGTGTTTCAATTTTAAATTCATCGGGATCAACTAATTTTAATGCTATTATAGCACCTATTACCATTCCATCTGGTCAAGAAAATAATATTATTCTTTCAAATTATTTAAATAGCACAATTATTTGTCCCACAAATGTATTATACATCCAAAGTCAATTTAATGCCGTAAGCAATTGTTCTAATATGACATTTGAAAATATATATTTTTCCGGATTAGTGTCTTTAAATTTAACGGGAACTTGTATTTTTAATAGATGTACATTTAATACCAATGTTACTTTTCAAGGAAATGCTAATATTATAATTAATGAATGTAGTTTTGCGATTGGATCATCAATAACAACACTAGGTATTGGATCTGGTGATATTTTATTTTTTCAAACCACTAATTTATTTAACATTAGTTCTTTTACGACATTCGAGACAGGAAGATGTTATTTCAGTGGATGTTATGGTGTTCCAGATTCTATTGCTTCTCAAAATATCATGAATTCAAGCTCAACATTTGGTAATTTTCTAATTTCACAATCAAGTGGTTTACAAATAGGAAATTATCAAATGCCACAAAGTATTGGATCAACTTCTTATGTATTAACAAGTGATGGAACAAATGCTATTTGGGAACTATCACAAGGTTCAACCGGTACAATTGTTGGAGTTACAGGAGGAACGAATATTAATATAACTGGAACACCTATAAGACCAGCTATAAATCTAAATAATAATATCACAGTAGATACTTTAACAATTGGTGATTATGCTTTTCCACAAACTATTGGAACAAACGACTGGTTATTAGGTTCAAATGGTAATAATGCTGTTTGGATTAATCCATCAACAATTTCTGGATTAACAGGGCCCACAGGAATTCAAGGACCGACTGGACAGGCTGGACAAAATGGTAGTATTGGAGTGACTGGGCCCACAGGATCATCCATTAACACACTATTTTCTAATACATTATATGTCAATGATAATGTAAATGACATACAAAGTGCTATTAATATCGCTACTACTGGGAATGCTATCTACATGTCAGCAGGTTCTTATGGAGGATCGGTTGTTTCAATGACTAATAAATCCAATTTAAATATCATATGTCCCTACGGCCAAGGCACTTGTACCGAATTAGCAAGCGGACGAGGTATAAATATTAATAACACTAACAATTCCATTCAAATATCGAATTTACAAATTGGCGGTAGTAGTAGTTTATCCGGCAACGGATGTAAATATGAACGATGTAATTTTACTGGGGTTAGTGTAATAACATTTGGAAGTTTAACCACTGGATTTATTATTGCTGAAAATTGCGATTTTACTTCAACATGTGTGGTCACTGTGCCTGCTACATTCGCCGGTGTCATCTATTTTATAAACTGTAATTTTGGAGGCGCGACTCTAAATTTCCAACAATCACAAGCTGTTCAAGTCATTATTACTAATTGCGTCGGTCTCACAACATTTAATCCAACCAAAGCCACAATGTTAGCATACTCAGCCTTGACTAATGGACAAAGTCAAGCGAATGCCACTAATGTCAATACCACTAATTTAACAGTCAATAATTTATTATATCCAACCCCTACAATTGCTTCAACTGTCTTAGGATATAATGGTTCAAGCTTAAATTGGGTTTCCCAAAGTGGTGGTGGTATTACTAATATAACGGCTGGCAATTCGAATTTAATTGTATCCAATCCCGCAGGCCCGAACACAACTCTAACGGTGTCATCAAATTTAAGTGGTCTTTCAAGTGCGAACATTGCTACAATAACGTCTACTAATGCTACAGTATCGGCGTCACCAACTGGATCTACTGATGTAGTTAATCTTGGATATTTTAATAGTAATACACTTCAACAAAATGTCGAATATTGTAATATAGTGACTGGTTCATCAACTATTAATTCTGTTTTAAATGGTTTGACAACATCATCATACATATATTATAGTGCTGGAACTGATTCATCAACTATCACAACGAATGGATTAAATCATAATTTTGAAGTTCAAGGTTGTGGAAGTGGTATAACATTTTTAAGTGGAGGTTTATCAATAAATTTTAATGGTGTTAATTCTCAATATATATTTAATGATATCTGTTTTAATGGAGTAGTTACTATATCATCTACTGTAGCTTGTTCTGGATTTATAACTTTCAATAATTGTATATTCAATAATAATACCACATTTACACTTAATGGTCAAACAATAAGAGTTGCGAGTTGTTATTTCGGTCCATCTCATACATTGAATGAGGTATTGGTTGGTGGTGGTTCAATAACATATGAAAATACTACATTTAATCCAACATTTATTTATTCAGGAATACCAAGTTCAGTATTTAACAATTGTTATGGAGTTCCATTACCATTCAACACTAATAATCAAAATCAATTTAACGCATATAACAATGCTCGTAATGGTTCAGTGGTTAATTCACAACTTGTTAATTGTGGTAATTTAACGGCAAGTAATATCTCATTATTAAATTATTCGATGCCATCAGTTAACGGATCAACTGGTCAAGTTTTAGCATCGGCTCTTACAATGGGAGGACCTTTACAATGGGTTAATCAAACCGGAGGTGGTGGTTCAACAACAATAGAGGCTTTAAACACATCAGTAATCGTTAGTCCAACGGGAACTAATGCTTATATAATTGGTGCTAATGTGGTTTATTATAATATTCAAAATATTAATGAAGAGACAGAATTAGTACCTTGGTTTGCCACAACAGAAGTTGATGGTGGAAATACTGAACTTGCCCCAATTAATTTAAGTAATTCATATAGTTTAAATCAATGGACTAATAGTTATATTAATTCATCGGCAGGAGAATGTATATGGGGTGGAACATTAATGGTTAACCAATGTGGAAATTTGACAATCAATAATATGACATTCAATAACAGTGTAACAATTTCTAACATCACTGGCAATATTTATTTTAATGATTGTATTTTTGTTAATATTGGGCTAGAAGAAGCAAAAATAATTTTTAATGTTAATTCATCTACCTCTTGTGAGGTTGTTTTCGATAACTGCGTTTTTAGAAATAATTATGAAATTAATTCAATGTATTCTCTACCAAATAATAATAATACTCTATCATTTTTCAATTGTGATTTAGGTACAGGGATATTTAATCAGACTAATGGTAACGCAAGATTTAATTCTTGTTATAATACACCAAATGATTTATCTGTCACAGGAAATATGATAATTAATTCGTCAATGGTATCAAATAACAATATTGTAACAACTACGAATGTTAATACACAACAATTAATTATTAATTCAGGAAATACAGGTGGATATAGTTTCCCTATTCAGAATGGTCCTATTGGTTCAGTTTTAACAAGCAATTCAAATACTGCTAATATCCCTTTAATTTGGAAACCAGCAGTAACTTTATATACAACTTATTATGATATAGCTGCTACATTATCAGTTGAAAACATACCCAATAGCACAAATATCACACTTGCCAATGAATTAACAGACACCGCGGGTAATATAAATGTTACTAGAGCAACAAATTTTTCTATGACCTCATTCGGAATGACTCCAATATCAGGAGGTCTAGAAATTTTTAACTGTATAAACTTTCAATTGACTAATTTACAATTAAATAATTGTACACTATATCTTGATTGGGAATTGGACACAACAGTATTCGGTGGATTAAGTGTCATTTCAAATTGTCAATTTAATAATGTAGATATATCCATATTATCTGGATTAGTAGGAACACAAGTTTCATTTCAAAACTGTTATTTTAATCAGTGTACTTTCGCATATTTTGCTAATTCTGTTCAAACAAACTTCTCAGGTTGTGACTTTAACCCAGAAAATAGCACTACATTATGTACGTTTTCATATTCATCTGGTAGTTTAGTTCCAACTGCTGGAAATTGCTTTAATATTCCTCCAACAAGTTCATTTAATTATAATTCTGGAGTTTTGTCTGCGTCGTATTTTACTAATTTATGTTTTGGTACACAAGGTGTATCAACAAATACAATGATTCCAATAAAAATTTATGTACAAAAAGTAACTGACAATGTAGCGATAACAATAAGTTTTATGGGTATTAGTCCTGTGGCAAGCAACTTTTTCCCTACAGAGACAATACATACGTCAATGTTTGTTGAAAATCCAATTAGCACAGTATTCACTCAAAAAAATTCTACCTATAACCCATATATATCATTTGCTATGACTAGTGGGTGCGTATTTCAGACAAATAACCCACCAAATCCTGATGGTTTAGTTGTTAGACGAGAACAATATGCGTGGACTATGCGATATGATGGAACTATTTTTTGTACACCAATAACAACAGCTAATTATTTTCAATCTGGGTTTGGGTATAATCCCGCAGGAACACCCATACAACTAATTGATGGAATGGCAGGAGTGGATTTTTCAATGTGTTCTGTAGCTGGTTCTTATACTCTATCAAACGATGTATAAAGAATAATAATTAATAAATTATATTATTTTGATATAATATATATATACAAATTATGCCATACACTAAGGAGCAAGTTTTTGATGCTTTATATCCCACACTCAAACAATATACTGATACCAAAGATGAAGCATTAGATATGATTCAGAAATTATATAGTGTGCTACTCAAAGCACGTCGTGAAGGTTATGCCAGTCAATATACGTCAAACGCAAAGAAACCATTAGATAAATATGATGAAGGTAGACTTATTACGCAAGAATTTTATAATAATAAGTTCCATAAAGGAATGTATAATGGTATTTTACCATATGGTATTGCCGAAGTAATGGAACATGATTTAGAAAATGAACAATTTGAATCACCTAATGCTTTATTTTTCAATACACCAATGACTGGATTGGGACTGAAAAAACGAGGAAGAGGTCGTCCACACAAAATCCATAAAAAGAAATTAACAAAAGGTGAGATGGTTGATATTCTACATGAACATGGTCTCAAAGGAAATATGTCAATGACCAAATCCGAATTAGAGAAAATATTTCATGCCAATGTCAAAGGAGGTAATATCTTAACCAGTGGTATATTCAAAGATTTTGGTGATTTTGGTTCTAAATTAATTGATGAATATCCCAAAGCAGGTTTGAAATATGCTATTAATCATCCCGATCAAGTAGCAAAATTAATTGCGAAATTATTTTAAATTTATATAATATATATATATATGTCTAAAAAGTCAGAATCATTCCATTACAAACTCAGAAAAGCTCCTTACCCACCGAATCCTCAAAATCATTATTGGATTATCAATGAAAATGGACGTAAATTTTCGAGAGACCCATTACCAAAGGAACAAGCTAAAGCCCAAATGCGTGCCTTATATGCTAAGAAAAATATTAAAACTGGTGGCAAAGCAATAGATATCATAGATATATTAAAAGTTTTATTTGGTCAAATCTAATATACAATAGTTATAGGGATGCTAAATAACACTTTCTTTGGTATTTTGTATGAAAAAGATGTAATATATAGTTTAAAAACGTTTTTAAAGGGAATATCATACGATTTTCGTGTAATAGTGCCAAAGTAAATGTTATTTTGTATCCCTATAACTATTGTATATTAGTCTCTCCACTGATATTGTACTTGTGTGTTAGCACTATGACCCATCATTTTAGCAAGACGTTCTCGTGTTTCTGTTGATGGACCAGTGTTAAGACCCAAATCAGGACGACTAACATAAATGTGACGAAACATTGTCAGACTAAATGATGGATTATCAAGAATCTCTTTGATAATTGTGTTGGCATAGACAGTCCAACTCTGGCGTGTCTTATAAGGACGGCCATTATGTGTTAAAAATAAATAGTTATCAAATTCAGGATGAATTGAACGTCTTTCTTTTAGACATTCTTTGATTTCAGACATTACAGTAGTGGGAATTGGAATTTCAATACGACTATATTTCTTTGAGGTTTTATAATCATTAATAATTAATAAACCAGCAGTTCCTTTTGGTAGGTCTTCATCTTCAACAATGTAATTACTATCACCATCATCACTATCTTTAAAAACTACATTAAAGTAATCAGCACGAATCGGTGGTAAATCAAGATATAGTGTCATTAATAAACGCTCAGGACCATAATCTAATCGTTCTTTAACACGTTGTAGTTCATCGTAATCCATAAATGCTAACTTTTGTTTGGTGGTTGGTTTCATCATTGTGTAACGATTCTTAATTGGTTCATTAAAGTGGCGTTTGATATCATCCCATTGTTGAAATAATTCAAATTCAGTTTCTTTTAGATTGGCATCATTGTAAATAAAGTATGCCATAATAGCACTAATGAAACTAACTTTGGTACTATCGGTCATATCCATTTCATCAACTAACTCTCTAATTTCAATTGGATGACTAATAACCCATCTCATATCGTGACCAGTTAGATTCATAAGCTTTTTCAGCTTATTAATGTAAAGGGCTTTACTGGTTGAGCGCAGAAAGTGTGTTTTCATTATTCCTTCGAATTTTTCTGTCATTGTTTTTGTATATATATTTATATAAAATATTTTTTTTTTTTCTAAATTAAAAAAATTGATTTTAATTTTATAATAATTATTTTTTCTAAATTAATTATATATATATCATGGTATCTGGACATACATCATATTTAGTTCGTAATTTAATGAAAATGGTTAATGAATTAGCTTCATATATACCAGAAGATGTGCGTGATAGTGTTTTACAATACATAGATGATTTTCTACAATCTAATTTTAATTATGAAGTTAATTCTATTGAATACCAACAAGCAAAGTTAAATAATATAGTTCAAGATCTATGTATTCATTACAATGATTACAAATAGATGATTCAATAGTTAAGGCGTTGTGCTATCATACTCTTTGTGATGGCACGTCCACCCTTTTTAACAGGTTCTTCGTATTCAGAGAATTCAGATTCACTTTGTGAGAATGGATTACATTCATCACAAAATTCCTCACAAGTATCGCAATGTTCGTTGTAATCACAACCACAATCTTTATCAGCCTCTCCGTGACCTCGGCGACGTTTGTGATGAACTTTACGGCGGTGAACCTTACCACCTTTACCCTTGTGGGCGGGAACTAAACGGTGAGAAACACCGGCCATCGCTTTCTTGAATCCGTGGTGAACCCGACGCATTGCGTGACTGAGAGCGCCCCCAAATGTTGCGTGGTGAGCTTCGAAGTTCTTGTCTTGTGCGCGAGCGGTAGCAACAATTTCGGGATTAGCAATACCAATACGGCTAACACAATCAACACCACTGAGTTCATAATAACCTGAATCACAAATTTGAACGTAAAGTTGGAATGTATCAGTGCGGAGAGCGGTACCTTGAACTGTGAATTGAAGTTGTTGTTTGTATGGTGAACCAACGGAGTACTTTTGCCAATCAATGGGGAGTTGAGAGCCATCAATACGGAAAACAGTACCATAGGCACCAACTTGAACGCCTTGAACTGTAACTGTACCAGATTCCGCCCAAGACTTTTGAATACCTTGGTTAGCACCGAATTCTTGATAAAGAACAACTGGGCTAGCACTCGCAAAATTACCCGACGTCACGTAGTCCATAGACAGTTGTGTAATTTGGAAGCCTGGGGCCTCAGATGCGTAAGCAAGATTGACGGCACTGGCGGATTTCGCCACGAAAACGTAAATACACGCAGGCACGTACATAAGCGGTATTGAAGGACTTGTGAAACTTTGAACTGCAGCTGAGTTGACTTGAATAGGATTACTTGGATAAAGGGGCTGATATGAACATAGAGGATACTTTGATGCCTTAGGAATATTGAAACCTTCATCGCAAGTATACACAGTATAGAAAAGATTAGGAGATGTGGCGGGAGCAATTTGAACTGAACCGGCAACAACACTTTGGGCAATTCCAGCAACTGGTGCTTGAATAACTTTAATAAGACGAGTATTAACATCACCACTGGTAAGGAAATTACGGGTAATTTGAAGTGTGTTAAGATTTGCCCACGCACGTGCGGATTCGGCAGTCATAGCCGTGGTCTGGTTAAGAATAGGTTCGGTCACTTGGAAAGTAATAGTGTAAGTTTGGTTGGCATTATTAGCAATAGCAGCAAGGGCAGGAGCAATTGTGACATTACTGACCTGAGTCCAACGACCAGAGTTGCCATAAGTGGCAGTTGTGAAATCACCAAATGGATTTTTAACAGTTCCGGCGGCACTTCCATAAACTGGATTACCTCCAGCGGCAGATGCCGGATATGTAGAAAAGATATCTAAACCATTAGGGCAAATTGATAAATCATATTCACTCATATCAGGAAGTTTGTTGAAAGTAAGTATCTTGTCCGCCCAAGACTGGCCATTAATGGTGAAACTTTGACCGTTAAGTGTAACTTGAAGCATAGTACTATTCATAAGCAGAGGCATGAAATTTGGACTACATAGTGTTTCAAGAGTGGGAGTATATGGGTTATCAGAAGTATTGGCAACATTAACTTGAAATTGTATAGTCATTTGTTCTAACAAATAGTTGGACACCAGTTGCCCTTGTGACACTGAAATTTGGTATTGGGTTCCACTTCCGAGAGTGGTGCCGGTACTTTGCATAACTTTGTAAGTAACTGAATTTGCTCCATGTGGCAGTCTCATTACTGGCTTGCCAAACTTTTCATCAGCATTTGCTAAAACAGGTGGGTAACTATTAACGAATTCGATTCCATCGGCCATTTTAAATATGTATATATATTATACAAAGATTTTATTTAATTCCTTAATTTCTATTCCTAAATTCTAAAATCTTATTTATTCTTTTTTGCCAAATTTTTCTCTACTGTAATAATACTTTCAGTGCGTCTCTTTAATACAAAACGAACACCCGCCCAACCATTACTACCTGAAATGCTTAATGGAATAATAAAATTATCTATTGTCATAATTTCAAATATTAATTGTATATCTTGTAATGTTTGTGTACTGGGAATGTTAATTGGCATATCAAGGATTTCGGCATTACTAACTATTGTGGCATTGTTAATACCCGATCCAACACTGGGATTAATATCTATAATCTTTAAGACTGTACGACTGGGTGGTAACAAACTGGCATTAAAATATGTTTCATTGGCGGGAATGGTCTGGGCTCTGGCGTTGTTAAGGTCACCTGCTGGAATACTAATGATTAGGGAGTGGGCGTCTATCATCAAGCTGACACATTCGTTGTCAGAAATCCAATTCCATTGAGCCGTTTGGGGAGCAACTGGTGTAGCAGTATAATTTACGAGTCCGCTGACAGTAGGAATGAATTTATAGTCCATACAATTGCTATAAGTACCAACATAACCAACCTTTTGTAATCCTAATGGTGGATTTGTTAAATCAGTATATTGACTTTGAAATCCCCATCGAAAAAAATCAAAATAATGTTCTGCCTGTGAATTCATATACATATTAAAAAGTGGAACACCCGTGGCACTTACAATAGCAGTTGTCATTGTTAAATTATAAAGACCAGTATCGGCCTGATAACTAAAATAGATATCATCAATACTCAAACCACCAACGTCCAATATATTAGATATAGCATCATTGATCATATCAAGAAATTGTGGAATACTATGTATATTCCAGTAAGAACGTGGATAATTTTGTGAATTATAACCACCATTGCTATTACCTAATGGATCGACTAAAATTGAATTTTCACTCACATATCGACAAAAACATCCCATTTGAGAATGTTTTGTTCCAGCCACTGCTCCCATAGGAAACATCAATGAACTATTATCAGTGAAAATGGCACTCGATGTATCGAAAGTAGGTGTATTATCAACCGATGATAAAACAATGGCCAAATTAGTTCGATTACAAGAAAAATTACTCTCCGCATAATTATCGGCATCCCAAGCAACATTTCGAAGAGCATTAAAATATGGTAATTCACTGGCTGTTAAATATAAACTCTTGAAATACAAATTCCATTCACTCATATCATTAACAATTGGTGCTGATAGTAGTTGAATTTGACTACTAATTGGAGTCGAATTAGTTTGATTAGAACTACTTTGTTGAACGTTTAGAACAATCATATCACTTAATTCATCAGATGCCATTTTCAAATGTATATATATTATATACTATACATAAATATATTTTTGGAATGTTTTAATTCTTTATAAAAAAATAAAATATATTTAATTTATATAGAATGAGTCGCAAAAGGCCTTGCTGTTTTGAATACGACAAAGAAAATCCACAATTAGAATTAGTGTTAACACCGGAGTTGAAAAAATATGGTCGATGGGTTTGTGCGTTTTGTAAGAAATTCATTAAAATGGCTGGAAATCCTAAATATGATGAGGAATGGCAAATGAGAGTTAATTACATTAATAGTCTTGATCCTTTAATTTCGGAGAAAATGGAAGACAAAGAACGTGGCGTATTGAAAAGTTGTGTTGAAATCAAAAATATTTCACCCGCTCAATGGAAATGGTTTGAAAGTATTAAGAAAAAATATAATTTACCAGTTGAAGAAATCCCTGATTGGAAGAAAAAGACCAGAGATGCTAGCACTGATACCAGTGATTTAATTGAATTAACCAAAGTAATTCCTAAAAATCCTTATAAACGCATTTTCAATATTGATAGTGATAGTGAATGATTAACGCAATGGGTCAGAAATACTTGGCAAACGGTTATAATGCTTTGACCTTCGGGGTGGTCTGGGACTGGTAGGAATATTTATTGGAGTAGATGGTGGAGCTGGTGGATAAAACACATCATTAGTGCTACTTGAATACAAATTAGTCATTGATTTACTAATTTCAGACTTTATAGTATCTTGAATTGTTTGTGGTAAAATTAGTTTAGAGTCCAATGATGGTGAAAGAATTGGAGTTTTTTCATCATCTTCCTGTGGTTGATTACACTTTGAATTTATACAACAACAATTACATTTATAAATATGACGAATTGTGGCACCTATGGCCGTTAACAAACCTGCGATACTAATAACTAATATCACAGTATAATTATCATCCATTCATTATACTATATTATACTATATATAATTTCTGAAAAGATTGAATTGTTTATCGGATGGCCTTCCACGCTTGTTTAAGACTAACACCGTGTTTAAGTTTGTAATTCATTGCTTTCTTAGCAAGTGCGTGATGAGCGTTTTGAGCGGGAGTTCCGCGTCCAGAACGAGAAACTGAACGTTTGCGAGAAAGGGAACGGTGTTTGGCACCAAGTCCTGAAAGAACAATGGCACGTCCAGAACGAGAATGGCTTCGAGAACGAGAACGATGAGCTGACTTAGAACGAGAACGTGAACGCATTGCCCCACCACGTCCACGGCTAAGTGAACGACGATGAGCAGACTTAGAGCGAGAACGAGAACGAATACGACCACCGACTTTGTCAAGTGGAAGAATTAATTCACCCCCACGACTGGCACTTCGACCACGAGATGATGAACGATGACGAAGACGACCACCACGGGCATCTAATGGTAGAACGAGTTCACCACCACGACCTGCTTTTTCCTTTAATAATTTACCAACGGCAACCTTAATTTTGCGACGAAGCTGAGAATCCATAAATTTGTATATATATATATTAAATATTTTGTTTTATTTTGATATAATATATATACATAAAAATGCCAAGAAGCCATCGTGGTATTAAATTTAATTCAATTGTGAGAATTCGCCCTATTTCACCTAATCCAAAATCCTTAACTCCCAAGAGTCCTAAAAAATATCATAATGATGATATTGATTACGATGAACTATCTAAAAAAGAATATGAAAGTTCTATAAAATCATTTATTAAATATGTAATTGATGATATAAAATTACAATCCCGTGATCCATTAAATATTCTTGAATGGAATGAAAATATTTTCAAGAAATACTTACGTGATTATACTTCACGTCGCCCAGTGCCGTGGCAAAATGATATAAAGAAAATGGATGAAATCTATGATGAAATTAATGATACAGTATCCACTATTATTGAACGTAGTAAATTGCTACGTGAAGAATCAGGTCGTGAAGTTGAACGTGTGTTAAAACAACATATAAGTGATATTAAGAAAGTATTAGTTGGTATTGATAGTAATATCAAAAACATTGGCAAATCAATATTCAAATCTGTTTATTATCTAAATGATAGAGATCAATTGGCCGTTTACGAACATCCTATAAGTCAATTATTAAATGATGCTAACGCATATTTTAATGATTTTGTTAATAAACTATCAACAATTAATAAAATATTGCGTGATTCTGGATTAGAAGACCAAATTATTTCTATTATTCCTCACGAATATAGCAAATTCTTAGAATTACAAAGTGGAATTGAAGCCCAATTACAAGCATTAATTGAAGAATTAATTGCGAATTCTGAGAATGGTGGTATTGATGAAATTCAAGGTGCTGATATTGTATTAAATGATCCCAAATATAGTAAAGGTTATTGGTCTAAAATTGCCAAAGATTTTAGTATTACTGATCCTTCACAATTACATTTATTGGGTCGTGGTGGAGGTCGATTAGCTGAAAAAACCAAAGCACGCCGATTTGCCGGAGATATTACCAAAGGTACTGGTACTGGTTCAAAAGCAACTGATGATATTCTTAAAAAGTATGGTGATTGGAAAGTTCGTGGAATTAATGTTTTGCGATCTCCCGTTGAATCATTCGTACAAACAGTTAGTAATTGGTTATCAAGTGGTGAATTTAATAAATTAAAAGGCAAATATGATGATATTTATCATTTGGCCGGTGTTGTGTGGATAACTGACCCTAAAACTGGTAAAGATGTTTATCTGAAAACTGAAAGACGCCCAAAGATTCAATGGGATGTTGTTAAACAATACAGTGTACCAGTAACTGATAAATTAAAATCAATTATGGTTAATTTAGACAATATTCAACCCACATTAAATGATATGATACACGATGCCATTAAAATTACATATGGTGGAACACAATTTGATACCTATGACCCCGTTTACAGTAATTGCCAACGTTATATTTTGGGATTAGTTAATGGATTGTATAAGGCATTAGGAAAATCAACACCATCCGATTTAGTGGCGTGGATTAGTCAAGATGTTACAGATTTGG
>Ga0114964_10000881_pt1 | contig 22399 bp, 28 predicted proteins | sample C_131016_MF_Meta_FD_92638 | JGI IMG/M metagenome (GOLD analysis project Ga0114964, IMG submission 92638) | Freshwater microbial communities from Lake Croche, Canada to study carbon cycling - C_131016_MF_MetaG | ecosystem: Environmental > Aquatic > Freshwater > Lake | place: Lake Croche, Canada...
CACAACTGTACCACCTTCTATATCACAACACGTCCAATACAACAATAGCGTACAACCATTAGCAACAGTAGTATGGATTAATCATATTACCGATGATGGAATTGATATTGATTTCTACTTAGCCCAAGTAGGATTAGGTGATATTCTTTACTTTCAAGACAGAAACAACTCTACCAACTGGATAAAATATGCTGTTACAAGCATTACCATTATTCCAAATAATTATGTTACGTATGGTGTTACTTATGTGAATGCGGAAGGGACTGGTTTAACCAACTTCCCTAACAATCATCCCATATTCTTTACGTCATACGTGGATTCTGCTACAATTAACACCCGTTTGAATGCGTTAGAACAAAAGACAATATATCAATCCACGCCTACTTTGAACCAGACGAACTTTGCTGGGACAGTCTTAGCGGATACTATTAAAATCACGGGCGGACTATCAAGTAATTATTTAATGGCTGATGGTAGTACATCTGCTCTTACAACTATTTCAACGAGTGGCGTTGGGACGAGCCTAATAAAAACTGGTACAAGTCCAGGCTTTGTACTAAATAGTTTATCGGCTTCTACTGGGCTTTCTTCCTCTCTTGCTGGTGATACTATTACTCTAACGAATAGTAGTCCAGCCTCTGGGATTTCTCTGGCTTCTACAGGTACTGGTACGAGTCTTCTAAATTCAACGACAAATCCGACTTTTTCTACAAAAAGTTTAGCAGTTGGATCGGGACTATCAATAGCCTCGACGACGGATACGATTACATTAACGAATACTGTGACTGGTTCTACATTAGCCAATGCGGGTGCGGGTACGAGCCTTGTTGTAAGTGGGACAGCCCCGTCGTTAAGTGTGAAATCCCTATCAAGTGGAACTGGAATTACTTTAACTGATGCTTCCTCTAACTTACAAATTACAAACTCATCACCAGCAAGTGGTATTTCCCTTTCAAATGCTGGAACTGGGACATCTTTACTATCAAGTACAACCAACCCAACATTTACTACTAAGTCTTTAACGGCTGGTACAAATGTTACTTTTACAAGTACCGCTAATGATATTACAATTAACGCATCAGGCGGTGGTGGTGGAACTTATACTTTCACAAATGGTGGAACTGGGACTACCCTTGTATCAACGGCAAGTACAGTTACTGACTTCAAACCCGTTTCCATTACCGCTGGGACTAATGTTACACTTAGTGCCTCTGGAACGGATATTGTGATTAATTCTGCTGGTGCTTTAGGGACAAACACATTAAATGCTGTTTCACAACCTGCGAGTGCTTCTACTTTTTACCCTACATTCATAGCAAGTGCTACAAATACTACCATAAGTGCCGTTAATATGGATAGTGGTGGATTAACTTATCAGCCATCAACGAATACATTAACGGCTGGATTAATGAACTCTGCGACATTTACGTCTTCTACTGCTATACCAAGCATCGGCTTTGTAGGTGCTTCTACAAGTGCTTCTAAAATACAGACGACGGGTATTCCAACCAACGCCAGTCCATTCTATCTAACGTTTGTCCCTACTGCTACATCGGCAAACTCTGAAACATTAGGTAAAGATGTTGGGTTGTCATACATTCCTACTGATAATAAACTAATGACAGATGCGTTTGAAGGTATTACATTTACTGGGACTGGATTACTTTCAACCATTTCATTCGTAGGGACAGCCACAAATAGTACACAGATTCAGACAACTGGTAATCCATCAAGTGCTTCTACCTACTTTATAACTTTTGTCCCATCAAGTGCTTCTGCTAATAATGAGGTTCTTAGTAAAGATTCTGGTCTAACATATCAACCATCAACTGATACAGTTGGTTGTGGTGTTGTAAATGCTACTACTTTCAACTCTTCTACTCCTGTTGCCTCTGCTGGTTTCGTAGGAACTTGCTCTCAAGCACTACAATTGGCTACGACTCTTCAGACTACTACTGCTTCTGTATATTATCCTATTTTCGCACCATTGGCTACTACTTCAACGGGTCAAGCAATGAGTTTAGATGTTGGATTGTCTTTTTTGCCTTCTACAAATACATTAACGGCTACTACTTTTTCTGGTGCTTTATCTGGTAATGCTACGACTGCTACTGCTTTGGTAGGTGGTACTGCTGGTACTAACCAATTAGTAGTTCAAACGGGTGTTAATACAACTGCTCTATTAGCAACTGGTACTTCAGGGCAATACCTCAAATCTAACGGGACTTCATTGCCTACTTGGGTTGATAATAGTGTGTTAGGACTTCAAGTGTCATTTGGTGGATTAGGTGGTGTAAGCAATTATTTATCTGCGAATCGTTGGGCTGACCCAGCATCTACTGCTATTAGTGCTTCTGGTGTATCCACTAAGTTTATGATGCCTTTCGCTGGTTCATTAGTAGCCATATCATCATCTGTTACAACCGCAAATGCTAATACTACGTTATTAATCGTGAGGGGTGGTACTACCGCTCAAACTGTAACACTTGTAGCCAGTGCCTCTACAAACTATATATCATTGGGTACACCAGTCGTTTTCACTGCGAATCAGACATTAGAATTAATCACTGGCGTTCAAACTTGTGGCGTTTGTCTTTTCACGTGCTATTTTACTTAAAAATAATATTTTATCTTATTAGAAAATGTCGCTACAGAATGCTTTATTAGGTGAAAGCACTAACGAGCAAGGACTATATGACGCACAAGTACATTCTTTACAGATTTATAAAGAACCAACATTACCTACGGACGTAGTCAATTTAGCATCTTTTGACACAATACAATTACCACCTTTTATAGAATATGTTAATATTAATAATTTAGTACCTGATTATAATCAAGTTGATAATGGAAATACATATCCTTTAATAAGTAATTATGGTGTAAATCACCCATTATACGGTGTTATTCCCAATCTTCCTTACTTTGATACAAATTATTGGGTTGCTGGTGGAATTGGATTCAGTAATACAGGTCAAGATGCTTTTTTTTCTTACAGTAATAGTCAGTTTTACCAGCCAGTAGTAGTTGACATTGGTGGTGTTTTTGTTTTTGCTATGAATTATAATAGAACATACGAACTAGGAATTCAAGGAAGTGTAGGAACGGACGATATTTGGGCGCAAGTTGTGTTGAAAAGTGTAACTTATTAAAATGTTTTTTACTAATTAGAAATGTCACTACAAAATATTCTGTTGAATACAGATACTAATCAACAAGGACTCTACGACGCACAACTTCATTCTTGTCAAGTATACAAAACACCTGTTTTACCGACAGATGTTTTGAGAAAACAAGATCTTGCTACTGCTCTACCTTTTATAAAACAATTATTTATGCCTAATTTAACGCCAACACTTCCACCTGCTACTGTAACGACAGAAAGTGTATATACTCTTGAAGATGTATATGGTACAGGTGATACTTATTCTGCTAATGATTATATATGTGTTGGAATTGGATTCAGTAATAATAGAGATGAAGATGTAAGAGGATTCTCACCAATGACAAATAATGGTTTATGTGCTGTTTCTTACCACAGATCAAGTGAATTACTTAATACTCTTGGAACTGATAATATATGGGCTTGGGTAATACCAAAAACTTCCTTTTCATACATAGATCCACGGTTCATGGCTTATGTAAATTAATTTTTTTTAAAAATATTTTTATTAATTAGAATGTCACTACAAAATATTCTACTGAATACAAATCCAAATCAACAAGGACTTTACGACGCACAACTTCACTCTTGTCAAATATACAAAACACCTGTTTTACCAACAGACGCAGTTCCTTTGGACTATTCTTTAGCGACACCACCTTTACCACCATTTGACGCAGTATATGTAGTTGGGTTACAAGGTATAGATCCAACAACAAATTATAAATATAGAGTTACACAACAAGGTGGTTACATTTATCCCCAATCAGAATGGAATTGTATGGTAGTTGGATTTCAAAATGAAAATAAAGATAATGTAGCAAATGTTTTCCCATCACGTACAAATGAAAATGACATCAATGATGGTACTTGGTATGTTGGATCTTCAAGAAGTTTATCAAACAATTTACCAGGATATGACTATATATGGTGTCTAATGTCACGAAAAATATATGAACTAAGAGTATAATGTTTGAGAGGGGAAGCCTACTCAAAATAGAACCCAGACCTACCAATGAATTGGTGAAATTAGATGTAGAGCATCAACACCACATTGAAGATGTTAAATTAGATATTGAGCGAGAAAGTACGGCATGGAAAAGTTGTTGTTTTCAACTACATCCTGCTTCCACGAAATTTGCTGGGAAATTAGTAATTTCTTTAGTTATTATTGGGCTTTGCTCTTATCAATTGGTAGAAAACACTGAAAACTGTACCGCCCAGATTGGATATTCTTCTTTACTCTCTTTAGTGGTTGGATCTTGGTTAAATTTACAGGTGTAAAAAAGTAATTTTTTATTTGTATATATAATAGTAATGAGTCTTAATTTGGATAGAGTTGGTAGATTTTTAGCACAAGTAGAAGGCGGACGATACGACAAAAAAATAGTATCCGTGACATCAGAATTGAAAGTTGAAGAAGATGGTTTTTCTCATCCTTTTTCTCAACTTACTATAGATGGAAAATTCCAGCAGATTCCAAATCCTGAAACAGAACGTGAAATATTATACATCACAGGCGCTAGTGGAAGCGGAAAAAGTACCTATACTGCGAACTATATTAAGTGCTACAAACGCATGTTTAGTAAGAATAAAGTCTATTGTTTTTCAGCCCTTAAAGATGACGAGTCACTTGACGTAGTAAAACCGAAAAGAATCGAAATAGATGAACGACTTATTTCTGATCCACTACATTGTGAAGATTTTGCTAATAGTTGTGTCGTGTTTGATGATATAGATGTGATTTCTGACAAGAAACAAAGGGATGCGGTCTATAATATCTTAAATCAATGCTTGGAAACAGGAAGGCACTTTAAAGTAACTGTTATTATCACGAATCACTTGGCAACTGCTGGAAAAGATACACGCCGTGTGTTGAACGAGTGCCACAGTGTTACATACTTTCCATTCAGTGGAAGTAATGTTGGCACAAAAAGATTGTTAGAAGATTATTTAGGGCTTGATAAACTAACTATTAAATTAATTAAAACGAAAAAGAGTCGTTGGGCTACAGTGTTTAAAAACTATCCTCAAATTGTAATGACAGAAAAGGACGTATGGCTTCCCGCAGAACAAGAATAGAGAAAATTAGAGCCATTCAGAACTGGGAATGGAATAACGAGCGACCCATTCAGACATTGTCAAGACTAAAATATTTTAAAATAACAGAAATTAATCGTTTAATACGGCAGTATAATATTGATGTCGAAAAAGAACTTAAAGAAAACGACGAATTATTTATTTGACACCAGTCAATCTGGTGGATTTTTTAACAAAAAAAAAAGTACATCCAATTTTTAGAATGGCTAATGCTCTTGTTTTAACGTGTATTGACCCAAGATTTATTAGTAAAACAACAAAATTTTTAAATAATTATAAAGAATTACATAAAGATTTTGATTTATTTGTCTTGGCTGGATCAGAATTAGGATATTTAACAAAAGAAAACTGGCGTAATACGGCAACAGAGCATATCGATTTAGCAATTAAATTACATAAGATTAAAAAGATTATCTGTATATCACACATGGATTGTGGTATGTATAAACAATATTATAACAAGATACACGACACAAACTTAGGATTACATGAAGAAAACCAGATAAAATTACAAGAACATCTTAAAAGAAAATATCCTGATTTAGAATTTTCCAGTTGGATTTTAGATAAAAAGTTTATCAGGACTATATAATAGTTTTAATTAGTTTAACAGTTAATTTTGTTGCTATAACACTTGAAACAATTACCGAATAAGTAACTGCTTCAACTGCTTTCTCTGACATATACAAGGCGATCCGTAAGGCTTTATACATTCTTATACTGTCTATATATTTTATCACGCTCTAAAAACAAATCATTTTTACGTTTGTAATAAATATTTTGGAATCCGCCTGTTATTAAGAATAAAAATCCTGTCGTAATATATTCTCTTAAGAATGTCATTACTACATCAACAGAAATTAATTACAACCACAAGGACAGTCAGAATCATCACCTTCATCAACTGGTCGATCGCTGATTATTTTCTTTAATAACTCAAAAGTTGATAGTATATTATCATTTTTCATTTTACCTTTCGTCATAAGTAATTCTAAAGCGTCTTTTGCTTCCATAATATAATCACGTTCAACGCCACACATTTCTATTACCAGAGAATTTTTAAAGCCAATCTTTCACCCAGACTATCTTTTTTGTGCCTTGTATGGTACAAGAGGCGACGCATGTCAGCGTACTTCTGACCGTATTCCTTTATAAAAGTAGGATAGTCGCCAAATCGTACATCACCAATGGAAGCAATTTTTTTCCCATTCTCATAAACATCTATTTTCTTATACTTTCTACGACTTGGTTTTATTTCTACACCCAATTCTTTCGCTCTGTCATAACTATATTGAGTTATATGATACATTCTATTCTACCGTACTATTTTATTTTACAAGACAATACATTTATAAGGTACTTCTCTGTTGAAATACTCTTCTATTATTGCCTCGACTAATATTTCATACTCATCATATAACTCATAATTATATAGTTTTAATCTGCTAATTACAATATCCATTTTAACCTCTACAACCATATCATAATCTAATGATTTTGCCATTCTATTAACATCATCACAATAGTCATAAATACGCTGTTCGTATTCCTTATTCATCTATTACACTTGAATATTTTAGAGCAACATCTTTTACCAGCCTGAATCATTTCAGGATTGGTCGCAACTAATACAAATCCATCAATAAGAGCATCAATAAGTAAGCCATTTTCTTCGTAAAATTTAGGATTTAGCCTTCTTATCTCTTCTTTCACCCAGTCTTTCTTATCCACTCCTGATTTACCCATTTTCTCGACATCGCCCATTAGTTTGATAATCAGATCGACAGACATTTCTCTATCGTCAGATTTTATTTCTGGTAAGATTTCAGTTCCCATTTCTTAAAAGCGACCTTTTTTATGTAATAATCCTTTGTATTCAGGAATCTTAAAAGGTTCTTCATGTAGAACATTCTTTTCGTCTTGAACGTGACCCAATCCTTGTTTCAACATCTGCGAATAAGGCGGGACGTGTAAAGCGTGTTGTTCTGGTTCTGGATTATCAACAACTTGTTCTTCCAAATCCTCAACATCCAGTACTGTGGAACTCTGAAGTGGTCGTTGTGTCTGAATAATAGATTCAATAGGTGTTGAATACTCTACTTCTGTACTTTGATCTAATGTATTAAGTGGCATAGTACCACCAAAACATTTTCCTTCTTTATAGCCTTTGTGGAAAAACCCACTATCGCCGTCCTGAGCGTATCTCTGGAAAAAATCAGGTGTCATCCTATTCTGAAAATTACCGTAAGGCTTAGAAGGTAATGAGTTAGGCATTGGAACCCAACCATTCCAATATGGTTGCGACCAAGATCCACCTAACATTGACAAGTACTTCTGTTGTTCTTGTTGTCGTTGATTCCAATAATAGTGATGTAAATCAGCAGGATCATTCGATTGTACTCTTTCCATTTTTCTAATTAAAGAAAAATAAAATTATTTAGGTTTTTTTCCTTTTCGCTCTCTTTTTACATCCTTAGCAAAGCGTTCGATCTTTTCACGATTATAGGCTTGTTCTGCTAAACTTAATGGTCTTCTCTCGTAATAATTTAGTTTTTCAGGCTTTTTTTCTTCCTTTTTTTCTGCCTTTTCTGCTACTTTTGGTTTCCGTCTTTCTACAACTTTAATTTCTTTTTCAGGAAATATTTCAAAATTAATTTCTTCTTCTTGTTTCTTTTTGGGTTTCTTCTCTTCAACTAAAAAGGCATCATATAACGACCATAACTGGTCGTCTGATAAATCAAACGTACCACGATAATTTCTGTTAGGATTTACAGTAGATTGTGGTTGATGTTGTGGTGCGTGTCTTAATACATAATCATAGAACCGTTTTTTATCTGGTCGCCGTGTTTTTGCTTTCTTTTTACTAACTACATCGTGAGTTGTCTTACTCATTTCGGTCATTTTAAAACCTTCTCTGTCGTAATTTTGAAATTTCTGTCTATTGAGTTCTTTCTTTGTAATGGGTTCTTCTCTTGTTTTATTCTTTTCTTCTATCTCTTTTTGGTATTTTTCATGTACTTTTGGATTTTTACTCTCACGAGCCATCATCGCACGGATAAATCCTGCTGATTTGTTTCCTTCTCCTGAAAATGGTGGTGGTGGCTCAGAATGGGGAGGAGGTGGAAGTACAGGTCTTTGCCTATAATCAAATATTGGAGCAGGATATGGTGGCGGTGGTTCTTTTTGTTCTTTTTCTTCTGGCGCACTTCCTGGCGGTGGTATAGCATCTGGTCCTCTTAAAATTTCTCGTCTTCTTAGATCATTTTGTCGTGTTAGTTCTCTGTATCTAGTGTGTAGATATTCTTCTAATCTATTTATAAAATCATTATACATATTTAAATTTTCAATCCTACTTTCATAAAATATTCTAAACTCATCTCCAAGATTATAACGATCTTGATATTCTCTAATAAGATCTACACCCTCATAACTGTCACGCAAAAATTTATTATTTTGATATAAATTCCTCTCTATTTTGTCATATTCTTCATGTGTTCTAGCCCTGTTTGCTAAATATTCTAAGTGCTTTGCTTCTTTTGTAAACATTTCAATATTTTCATCTATTTCACCCATTACACTTCTTACAAGTTTGTCCGCTTTATCTTGTTTTTTGTCTTTAAACATTTGTTTTATCTTATCAAATAATCCACTTCCTTTCATTGGCTTTCCAGCAGCGGACGCAGCAGATGGCATCATATTATGTATTTGTTCTAATTCTTCATTTGATAATTCCCTATCTAATACCGCCATATCTTCAGGTTCTAATTCTATTAATATTTCTTGTTCCTCTTCTGGATCTAATTCGCCATTTATTAGCATTCTTACAAGTCCAACTAATTCCCTTGCGTTATTTACAGCATTGTGTGCTATTCTTCGTCCTACATTTCCTTCACCAACTTGACCTGGAAGTGACATTTCTTTAGGAGTTTTAGTTTCTTCAATATTCTCTAATAAATTTTCGCATCTTTCATTTACATAATTAGCACTATGTTCTAACTCTTCAAATCCTTTACTCAGATTTTTTTCTATTCTATATCTATCGTTTGTATGTAAATCATTATGAAACTCTCTGTGTGTTTTAGGAACTGTTCTGAACCCAAAGCATCCAGGTTTTTCTCTCGATAATTCACTGGCTATTTTTTTATAATTGTCTGCGTGTTCGTAATATTTCTCAGTAGCAAATTCTCTAATTTCTGGTATTTGTTCTTTAATACGAAATATTTTACTTTTCGTTACATTTTTAGGGTTTTCTTTTGCGTCACGTTTTGCTTCTCTCAGTTCTTCTCTTAAATCACCTATAAGGTTTTTTAGATCTGTGTATTGACGATCAGCATTCACGTCTTTTACTAATTGATTTCTTTTCAGACCGTGTTTTTCTATAGATAAGTATTTTAATTCATCATGTATCTCTTGTTCTTGAATTTCTGCTGCGCTTAGTTCTCGTGTTGATTTGAATGATTTATTGCGTATCATTCCACCTTTCATACCTTTCTTCGTAAATAAATCACTTGATAGATCATTTAGAGTAATTTTATTCCCACCAACATTGAAATATTTTGACAATAATCCAGTCGCTTTCGTAACTGCGTCGGCTATTACAGGAACGTGACCTCTTATTTCTTTATAAATACCTGAAACATCTTGATAAACAAATTTATGTTCTTCTTCACCATAAAGTCCTTCTGTTCGTAGAAGATTCGCCACTAAACCTTGACAATTACAACCACTTTCCGTAAAAGCGGAATATTCGAAAAATTTAAAAGTTCCTAATCTTTTTTTGGTGTCGTATAACATTTGATTTAGAGTAAATGTACCTTCTTTTCCTTTCATTGGAACTTCAAAAGTCTGGTCGCCAGGTGCTACATCTGTATTTTCATTAATGCTAATGACACCAATTTGTTCTATTTTTATCTTTTTATTAGAATCCACTGTCTTAAGAGTGACCGTAAGCATCATGTGAAAAAGATTGTCATACCCATATTTCTTTTTCAGTTGTTTCCATTGTCCGAATGAAATGGCGTTAAAAATAGGATCTGATTGGATTGCGTGTCGTACAATTGTTAATCCAACGACTGGATAATCTCCAAATCTTTTAAGCATATCTTTGGCTTTTTTAGAAAAATCTGTAATATCTGTAACAGACTTGACAGCACTTGTGACTGATTCTTTGGCATAATCCACCCCTTTTTTGAAGTAATCAAACAATCCGCTTCCTGAGAGATGTTCGTGTCCTTCTTTCAACTCACCAAATACTAATTGTATATCATCATTAACAACTTTTGTCCTAAAAGATTTACTTTTAAACTTAGTCGGTGGGATATGTCTAAAAACATGGAAATTCTTAGTTTCACGTACTTTTTTCGGCTTTTTCTTCGTAATATCTTTGTATTTCTGCTTGGCTTCTTCCAATGGAATGGAATTTTTGATTTTAACCTGTTGTAAAGCCCAATGTTCGTTCATTTTCTATTTATTAAAAGTGAAAATATTTCCACAAAATTGTTTATGAATAATCGGTTCGTATCCACAGATCATTCTTTTACAATGTTCGCACTGATATAGCATATTTTTTGTCTTAATTGTAGCAGTCATGTCTATTTGTTGTGCCGTATTCATTTTTTATATCGTGAGAAAATTTGATTACAAAAATAATCTCAATGTACGGTAAAATGGATTCACCTTTTACTCAGAATTTATTCGTCGTCTGGAAACAGAAAGGATTAACGGATTCATCTGTTAATCTTTACATTAGAAATCTTGAAAAGTTAAATGATAATAAGCCACTAAAAAATCTAAACTTCCTGAAAAAGGTAGATAATGTCCTCGAAAAAATCAAAGATTACGCAGAATCCACGAAAAGAAGTTTTATCATCTCTATTTGTTCGGTTTTACAACTGGATTTAACTACAAAAGCGAAAAAGAAATTATATGATACGTATTTTGAAATAATGCTTAAGAAAAACAAAGAAATCAATGCCGAGTATGAAAAGAAAGAGAAAACAGAAAAAGAAGAGAAAAACTGGGTGTCATGGGAAGATGTAGAGAAGAGATGGCAAGAGTTGGGAAAAGAATCTTCAAAGTCATATGATCTGTTGCTACAATTCGTATGTCTATCTTGTTATGTTCTTATCCCACCCAGAAGGAATGATTATGGAAATATGTATATCTCTACGCCTCTCAATGAAAATGATAATTATCTGGACGTAAATAAATGGGAATTTGTATTCCAAAACTTTAAAACTTATAAAAAAGAAGGCAAGGTAGTCATACCAGTCCCTGACGCTCTACGGGAAATTCTCGAAGTTTATCTTAAAAATCATCCATTATATAAGGGTAAAAAAAGTAGTGTTCCATTCTTAGTAGATTCGGATGGTAAGCCAATTAACAAAGTGAATGGTATTACGAGGTTATTACACAAGGCACTAAAGGCAGATATTGGAAGTAGTCTTTTAAGGCACATCTTTCTAACAGACAAACTGGGTGATAGTAGTAGAGAAGCGGTTAAAATTGCGGGTCAAATGAGCCACTCGGTGGCAACCCAACAGAATGTTTATATTAAGAATTAATCTTCTTCTGATTCTTTATTTTCCAGATAATCAAGATCGTGTTCGAAGTATGATTCCAATGATTCCCTTATTTGTTCCCAAGAAATGTTGTCAAGACCGCACCTATAAATTGCGAGAAATAGAGTATCTGACAGAGGATCACTAAGACTCTTAACATAATCTTCCACCCATTCTTCAACACCACTAATAAGTTCCCTTGCTTTATCAGCATCACCAGACCTAATAGCACCAAGGATATGTTCGCCAATTGTTTCGGTAATGTCATTCATTTCTATTCTTAAACAAATAAAATTATTTTAATCAATTTTATTTCTTTAAGTTCTCGGAATGTGTTATATTTTTGGATTTAATAATATCAACTACCAGAAATGAACTATATACTATTCGACCGATCAAAAGAAGAAGAAGGTAAGACCTGGACTTTAGAGTCTGTAACTGAATTTTGTAATAATCAGAATCTTACTTTTACCATTATCGACAGACCAGAATGTTTCGTAGCAGAAATCGAAAAACCACAAGATGATACAGAGTACAAACTTGTAGAAATTACGGAAACGGTCAGTATGATTTTTAAAGCCGATCCAGAATTGGAAGAACTCTTTACGGGAATGGAAAAACTCGAAAAAATAGAAGAAGTAGATGAAGGATTACAAAAACTTGAAATCGTCACTTGATTCCATGAATTCCAAATACTGTCGATGTTTGAAACTATTAATATGTCTATCTCTAACCTCACAGAATTTCTGTAAAGTCACACCACATTCACACATAATATTCGGTCTTTTACTTATTAGTCCTGTCATTTTACAGCGATTCACACAATCGTGAAGAAGTTGTAATTCTCCTTCTCGTTTGTTTAATTCTTGCTTTGTATTACAAGGAAATGCCTCTAATAATTCAATATAAGCATCTTCATGATCCATTATTTTTTTACTAGTACATCTCTTCTCTTCTCTGTTTGGATTGTAATTATCGTTTCTGTGGTTGTGCCATCGTCTATTCAGAGATTGTGTTGTTGACCCGATATAAATCTTGTCGGTTTGCGGAGATTTAATAGCATATATCTTACCATTTTTGTAGTCGCCCATCTTTTGTATTCGTATGTTTTTTTAGTAACCCAACTTTAAGTCCTTATAAATCTTTTTAGCCGTTTTGTTTAAGGAATCTTTCTCGGTTTTGACCCATTTTTCGAGATCAGTCGTTTCCGGCAGATGAATATCTTTCAGATTAATAATTCCTCTTTTTATTACATCGGGCATTTGATAATATTTCAGCACTGTCTGAATAGCCTCTAAATTACTGATTTGTTGATATACTTTACCATATTCATTAAATATTTTTGTTAATTGTACCAGACCTTTCTGGTTTTTATCTGCTTTGTAAAGACTGAATAATCGTTTCAGAACTTTATAATAATTACCTTCTCTTTCTAATTCAGTGATGTCTTCTTTGACTGATTTTTTATATTCTTCCGAAGTAGGAAGTTCCGAAAACTGATAGATTACTGAAACTTCTGTAAAGCGATTGTCTATTACGGCAACAAGATCCAACTTAATTAAATCTATCTTATCCCAACTTCCCACATTTGTCTTCTCTAAAGACTGATTTGGGTAGATTTTTACTTTTTTATCAGACTGGAATTTCAGTTCTATAAACCAATAATTAGGTGATTCTTTTATTTCTAACAACACTCTTTTCAGGAATGCTACAAATTCACTTTCTTTTGGTCTTTTCATCATACAGAAAAAGTCATAATCTGATGGGAATCGTTGTGATACTAAACTGGCAGAGCCTTTTACTTCTAACTTTTTCTTAAAAGTAAGCATTTTAATAATACGTTTCACATCATCTTTGTAGTTTGTTCTTTTTTCTAAAATATTCATTTTACTTGTAGTACATATTTTATTTAATAATATTTTACGGGTCGGTGCGTATAATGTTCGTTTCTGGAATCATCAAAGTCCATAAATTCGGGTTCAGATTCGGAAGAAGAATCTTCTGATTCTGACTCTTCGGGCTTACCGTAATTCTCACGCATAGATGCTAAACCACGAGTATCAACTCTTTCCTTTGGTTTTCCATATCCTTCTATAGGATGGTTTCTAATAAATTCTTGAATTGATTTACTCGTCGGTCTGGCAGGGATATTACCCAATAATCTAGCCAAATCACCACTAAAAGCAGGTGTATTTTTAAGTTTAGCCAGAACATTATAGTCTTCTTCTAATTCAGCAGAAATCTCAGCCCATTCTCGTTGTAAATCATTCAAATCTTCTTCTTTTTGTCGTATAAGATCGTCCTTTTCATCTTTGGATCTTGTAGCATTATCTACTTTTTCGTTATGACTTATTATTCTATCTCTCTCTCTTATTAATTCATTTCTTCTATCTATTGCTTCTTTTCTCTGATTGAATGCTATATCATGAGCGTCTATTTCAGCCTGAGTAGCATTAGGACCTAGTGCTATGATTGGTTTTACCCTGGTAGGAATAGGTGGTACAGGTAGTAATGGCTCTATTTTTTCTTCCACTCCTGATTTTAATGCTTTTATTTCTTGTTCTATTAACTGGAAAACATTTGCTCGTCTTTCGAGAGATTCCTTCTTAAATTCTATATTTTCAGACAGTAGGATGAATCTGTTTTTCTCTTCAGTATAGTTTTCTGACACAACACCTAACTCTTGTTTAGCATCTTGACTCAACTTGTCTAATGCTTCACTTAATTTACTGAGTGGCAATCTACGTAAATCACCTATTAGTTCAGGTGGGAATACAACACCCAGTTCTTCTTGGATTGCTTTCAAGCGACTTGTAGCATCATTGGCATCAAAATCAGGAATATTCCTAATAGTGGAAGGAATTAGAGCATCTCTTGGCGCATGTGCTTTTAGAAAAGCAAGTTCATCGTGAGATAAACTCTGAAAATTATTTTTGTACTGACTGTTTAATGATTGATTATCCAGAACACTAAAACCACCAGATGCGATCTGTTGATTAATTGCTTTATAAACACTATCTGCTCTCAAAAATTCCATAGCCGTTAGTGCCACTTTTGAACTTAGATTTACAGGTTTAGAAACAGATGGTGCTTGAAAAGAACTGGAAGATAGTGCTTTATCAATACCACTTCGTAGACCATAATTAATTGCGTCCAAATTAGGTTTCAATTGTTGTAGAGAAACTTTAACTAATTCTTGGGATTGTCTAGAAAGACCTTGTTGTTGATAATAACGCACAATTTGATTCCATAGTGGGATTATATCACCAGTATTAACCGCCAGTTGGAAATTGGAGTCAAAATCTTTCGTTCCAAAAGTCTTCGCCGTAGGATTGAAACTCAAAAGTAGTGCTTCTAATGGTGCTAATCTGGATTCGATTAATCTATTGAGTTGTTCTATACTCTTATCCACATTCACTTCTGTCCCAATATCCCTCTGTGTTTTAGGCAAAACAGTTTCTGGAAAGACGGAAACCTGTTTTTTTTCTCTGTTAAATACTTGACGATTCACATTCTTCCAAACATCTAACATTTCCATATTCGCACGTTGACGAATAGTATCTACCATTTTTTTCTACTCTATATTATTATTATTATTTTATTTCTTATACAACCCTTCCGATTTCACGATACGACTCGCTTCAATCATCTTAACACCACGTTCTTTCATAATTCGCTTAACAATATCAGCCCTTGCCTTGCGACCATCACCTACTTTAGGATCTTTTCTTGTGACACCTGGTAGAAATTTCTTACCAAGCATTCCTTTCACATCTGCCACAATTTCATTATCAACTTCACTTCTTGACCCACCGTAAGAACCTCGTAACTGTGCTTTTGGTGGTACGCCATTTGCCAAGTCAGGTGATGGCATTGCCAATAGGTCACCATTTTTACCGTTCATATCGCCACCCACAACTGCGTTAGAACCACCCTTCTTTTTTCTGCCTCGTCCTGCTAATCGGACACTATTTCCTTGAACGGGATAAGGGTCGGGATTACCCAGAATAGCACCACCAACTGGTGCGATCTCAGCCTGTGCGGCATCACCACCCTTCTTCTTACGTTTTCCACCAAATATTTTCATTGCGATAGGTGCTACTTTTCCAGCCACATCAGCCACATCACCAACGCCCTTAATAAAATCATTCCACCAATCACCACCAGACATTCCATTCCCTTTCATCACTTCTGAGAACGCTTTTCCTACTTCCATTCCACTTGGTGCTTTTCCACCTTCCATTGGTTTCCCAAGAGCAAGTAGCAAAGGTGCGAACTTTAGTGCCGTACTACCAATATCGCCCAATGTACCCCAGAAATCGCCACCAACGACGGCATTTGATCCACCCCAAACATGTTCTTTATCGAATTCACCCATAGCAGAACCTGATCCAACCATTCCCAATTGAGTTTCCTCGCCCGTATCCCTATAAGTACCACCTGCGAAGCCATTACCACCTTTCATTCCTTCTGAATCATTGCCATAATAATAAACGGACGGCAAACTCATATCACCCGTATAATTGTCATTGTAAATATTATCTTCACCATCTCTTTTTGAAGCAGATGCGGTCTGGAACAACACTCCTGCGTTAGAACCACCTGACATTCCCTGTCCGTCTACAGGTGAATAGGCGTATTGGGTTGCGAACCTTTCATTAATTGCTTGAATTTCATTTGCGATGTGACGATTATATGCGTTCGAATATGGCATGATTTCTAATATATCAGAATATTAGAAATAATTTCATTTAAATATCGCCCGTACATTTTTTTTTTAGGGTGCGTACTGAGCGTATACAGCAGGTGCTGTTCCATAAGGGAAAACACTGGATGGCGTGTAACTATTCTGCCAATATACCGTATAGTTTGAATTATCAACCGCCGTCGTAGCAGTAGATTGCGAGAATACTTCTAATTGATAATGAGATGCCGCACCAGTTGCGGCACTTGGTGGCACAATCAAGGCACTTACTGGACCAGGTCCAGTCCCAGAAGGTGTAGTCCGTACAACAGACAAAAGTCTTGAAGTTCCATTCAAATTAGGGACACCTGTTGCTACAGCAGTAGCAGCAGTACCAGTAGCCAAAGTCCCTAGAGTATAACTATATTGATCTGAAATTCCTGTTTCTGCGGTACTCATTTTTTTTTTCTAAACTATACTAACAAAAAAAATACAAAAATTATCGCAATCGTTCGCTCAACCGACTTCTGCCACCAGACACACCTTGACCTTCTGCGCCACCAGAAGCACCGTAGCCATAATGGGACAGAGCCTGAGCCGCTACTTGTGCCGCCGGATGCGGATGTTTAGACAATACGTCTTTTCCTTTTGAAATGGCATATCGGGCAACTGGATGTTGTAGAAGCCTTTTAAGTTTACCAATCAGTGCTTTTCCAGTATCGTGGAAACTGCCACCAACCAGCCTCTTAACACTAGAAGCATACATGGGTTCTTGGCTACTTGCCTCAAGTACGTCCTGTTTCGTCAAAATTCCAGTATACGTTGAACTTGTTCCTCTTTCATTTACGAAAATTCCTGAGTTCATAGTGATAAGCATAATCTCGGGCTGGAAAGCATATCCGAGTTGATTATACACTTGTAACTGTAGTTGTAAATTAAAATTTCCCAACGAACCACTACTATAATAATCTTCAGTCAATTGGATGTCTTTTCCAAACTCCAAAATCAGAAGCGAACCAGATCCAGCCAGTCGTTTTCCACAACCAGAAGCATTATCGGGAATATTTGCGTATCCAGAGAATTCGTACCACGACTGCGTACTTCCATTTTCCACGCTGTAACGGAAGAGGTCCTGTTGGGTTGCTGATGCCAAAATACCACTTTGATTGTTAAAGTTGATAGAAACACCAGAAATACAGAGTCCAGCATCGGGAATTCCCCAGTTCTGACCTGACAAAGGAACACGAACGGAAATAATCAACTTATCGGGGATTTGATTGAGTTGAAGGGAAGAAGTTTGTAGTAGAGTGGAAGAAGGCGGGAAAGCAGTATTGGGCTGAACTGTCACGCCAGGAGCAGAAATGAAGCGAGGCAGTTCGTAGAAGGGGACAGCATTTCTCGCAGGGAGAAGGTCACTTGGATGCGGAGTCAGAAAATTAAAAATCAATTTAGAGGAAGTAATGGCATTAACTGAGATGGCACTAATGTTCGTGTAAGGAACATTACCATTAGCGGCAGCAGGACTAGTACCAGCGGGTGCGGTGTTATTGGCAGTACGCCAAACTCGGGACGCATCTCCCAAGTTCAGGACTATATTCATATTCTGAACGCCGTACATGGCTTGGTTGTTGCTCTGAGGATTTCCATAGATGAAAGGGGAAAGGAGAAGAGGCTCGGTACACTGGAATTGGACGTAATAGACATCAGTTGTACCATTGATTAAAGGACGTGGGAAGCCACCAGTGAAAGGCGGCAGAGCGCCACCAGCATTAGGAGGATTATTAGAAACGCCAAGAAGACTGTAAGAACCACGCTGGAAGAGGTCATTATCGGCAGCATTAGACCAAGACCCAAGAGAGTTCAATAGACTCCCAATACCATCGGCATAACTAGCCAGAAGATCGGGTGCGACGGGTGTCATACCGTTGTACCTCTGAAGTTCTCGGCGATCCAAGAAGCGAAGAATAGCGGGTAATGTATCCCTTACGTTAAGGGAAACGCTATTGTTGTTGATAGTAGCAGTCATCACACTTACAAGTTGATGAAGTGGGAATGCCGAGAGAGAATCAGTCAACCCGTAGTTAAAAGGAAGTTGTCCCGCATTAGCAGCATTACCTGTCACACTAATCTGAAGAGTAACAGTAGAAGACCACATAACTCTCCTATCAATTAGCGTCTGTTCTGATGGAACTTGGATATTCCACGTGACGGCAGACGGAGTCTGCGAAATAGCGTTAAAAGTCGCTGAGGTCATATTTTGACCGCCCTTATGAACGGCATAACTCACGGAATCCGTGACGTTTAATCTATCGTCTTTAACAAGTACCTTTTCGAAGTCCTGACTCATGGGTTGTTTTCTAATCTAACAAAAAGAAAAAAATAACTACAAAAATCTACAACGCTTTTAATCCAGAGCGATACTGTTGTAATTTTTAGCACGAAACATTACTTTCAAACTTCCGCTACATCCAGAAGAAAGGTAGAACGGATGTTGCTGCCCGTAGACATCTTTCCAGAAAACCTGAATATCAATTTGCTTACAAGGTGACGATCCGTACAAATCTACTAGCCGGTATTCGCCTGAAGGAACGTATGTCACGTCGGGAAGGTAATTATTCACCGCAGAAAATGGTACTACAAAGTCAGTAACAACAGGGAATACATTTGCGGAAGAACCTAATACAACTTGTGTCGTACTTGTACCATTAACAATGATAGGAACGCCCACATTTTCCATTACAACTGGAAGCAAAGTAGAAGTGAAAACTATACTTTGTATTGGGTTCATAAGAGAAGCCGTTTGGTGATCCTGATAGGCTTGAATACCGAGATAGGCAAGACCTGGCGTTCCACTGTCATTGTATGCTTGGACTATAAATGTTCCAGCACCAGAGTTTGTGTTTAAAACTAACAGAGAATATCTCGGGTCATTTACATTAACATTAGGATAGATATAAGGGAACGAATCAAAGAGGGTTGAAAATGGGTCATTAAAATATATTTTAGCAATTTTAGTACCAATACTTTCAGTATTTTGTGCGAATAACTTATAAGAAGCCGTTATAATCCCTTTGAGGTCATTAGCATCCCAAGACATAGAAGGTGCTTGAAACTGACTTGGATTGACACCACTATTGGGAAGTTGTGAGCCAGGAGTTGGTGATGTTCCATTACCATTGTAGTATATTCCTTGTAAAGTCCAGAAAGTACCTGTTAAACAGTTATTTACCATAGAAATCCAGTTAGGATAATTATAAATCTGAAAATATTCAGTTGTCAACTGTGCTAAAGTAAGTGATTGAAGTTCTGAGGCATTCCAAATGGGTGGAATATTTCCTAAATTAGTCGTCTGGAATAGAACGGGCTGTGTAGTCTGAAGAATAACATTACCACCCTGATTGTAATCCATTGTAATAGTATAAGGCGTTACATCAATAAAATCACCTTTTCCTAAGACAAATCCACCTGACACATACGTTTGAAAATTAGTAGGAATTGTAAAAGATGGCTTACAAGTGAATGTACTTGTACCATTAGTAATTGCTGTAATAACATAACTTCCATTAAAACTATTCGTATTAGTAACGTTGATTGTGTCACCAACTTGGAACACATCTGTTAGATTCGCAAGAGTCCCAATCGTAGGGCTTACTGTCAAATAAGCAAGAGTCCCACTTAGATTTATTTGTGTAAGATTAAATTTACCTATGGTAAGTGATTGCGTCGCACCAGTACCGTTGCCAAATGGTAGTGGATAGGATGGTGGTAATCCAGTACTGTTAGGATAGTTATTAGGTGCGCCTGTCGTAGTACCACTCGCATTATTAAGTTGTACTTCAGTTTGACTTGTACTAAATGGAGAGTTAGGATTAATAGCAATAACTCTAAAATATTGTAAACCCGTAGCAGATGTATCACCACCTGCTGCGGGTGCTACTGTCGGATTATAAGCATTATAACCTAAATAAACAATAGAACCAACAGGTAAAGTATTATTTGTATAAAGAAATACACTAAAATTACCATGTGTATTCGCTGTATTACTCATACCACAGATTGGATATGTCCCACCATAGTTGGAATTAGGATTTACATTAATCTGTGGAATAAACACTGGTAGTGAAGGTGTTTGTAAGTTAAATCTAACGATAGACATGAAATAATCTTGCGGCGACAGCAAAAAATCATTCGATCGTGTTTCTTTGTACTGAAACAGAATCGGTTCTGCTGGATATGATCCGTCATTATTAATTACATTCATATCGTAATAAATGTGTGTAGGCTGGTTCGCTTTGTGATTCTTGTAATAATTTTGAATCGACATTTGTTTCTGAATTATTCTTATAAAATAAATTTATTAATTTATCTGTTGTGCCGTAAAGTGTTTGTTAGAACGTTTTTTCTAATTCGCTAATATAATCTTTTAATCTTTTAATGACATTCATGTTCTTTTCTTGTTCTTCTTTTTTAAATTTTTCTACCAATTCTTGGTCGCCACCTGATTCTACCCATAGTAGATTAGTGGCATTGTTGTCTGTTGTATCGCCATTAATATGTTTTACATACTTATACATATCAGGATTCTTTACGAATGTTTCTGCTACTAGCCTATGAACCAACTGTCTTGCTTCTCTATTAACTTCCACTAAATGACTTTTGATTGTTAGTGTTACTTCAAGAAAAGGTTTGTAAGTAATAGGTGTAAGTAATCGCATACTACACGTATTAGTAACTATACTATTCAGTTCTTTTTCTATTTTTTCACGAAATCCTTGTGTATAAGGCGCTCTGTGTTTAAAAGCAATTGTATCCCAATCAACACTGTATTTAAATGCTTCCATAGTGAATTTGATTCTGGCATTTTTCTTCTCTTCAAGTATTTTTTTACTCTTTTTTTTAGTCAGATCATGGAATGTAAGTTGTATATGAAATTTACCGTCTTCTTCTACTTTTGTAATTAATATACGTAGGCAATCATCGGAATTGAATGACAGAACATCTTTTTTACAATCTTCATCAATGTTACAATTACAGTTGTCATCAAAACACAAATTACCTTTATCACCAGTCAAGAATTTGTGAATTTTGTCTTGGATGTGGAAGTCAAGTTCACAGTCGCAGTTATTGGAAGTCATTTGTTTCTTTTTTTACAACATTATATTCCAGGATTTTTTGGTTTCAATTTTTTTTTATTCCATTTTTTATTCCATTTTTTATAAAATTTTGGAATATTTTGAATCCTACCCAGAGAGGTCTAGAAACTATTTTTTTATATACGACTTTCCAGAATAACAAATATTCCATCCAATGGAATATCCTAAAATGGAATATTTATTCCACTGCTACACGTGGTCTTCTTTTTTTAGCAGGTACTGGTACTGGTTCTGGTAGGAATTCTTTATAGGATTGCTTTCTACGACAAGTAGCGCATTTCCACTTTGGTTCATTATTTGCTTTAGAGGTTTGTTGATGTTGTTTTAGACAATCTCTACAGTAGAAGTGTCCGCAACCTGTAATTTCTAATTTCCCATTTTCTATCATATTAAGGCAGATAGGGCATTCCCATTTCTTCTTGAGAAGATTAGCCATCTCTTTCATCTCTTCTTTGATATGATTAGGGATTGACTCTTCTTTTTCTACTTTGACTAAGCGTTTGTGATTATCAATAGCATCTACTAATTGATTCTCTACGTGCTTGTAATGATTAGCCCATGCGTATGCGGTTTGTTTCTTGGAATAATTGAGTTGAGTGCGAACTCGATCTAGTTCAGTCATTTATGTAAATCTCAACAAAATATTCCAGAGTCAGGCGGTTTCAATTTTTATTTTTGGGGGGATTTAAAGAAATTGGGTCAGAAAGGCACATATTCCACTTTGTTGTGTATTCTGGAA
>Ga0114964_10000883_pt1 | contig 22371 bp, 20 predicted proteins | sample C_131016_MF_Meta_FD_92638 | JGI IMG/M metagenome (GOLD analysis project Ga0114964, IMG submission 92638) | Freshwater microbial communities from Lake Croche, Canada to study carbon cycling - C_131016_MF_MetaG | ecosystem: Environmental > Aquatic > Freshwater > Lake | place: Lake Croche, Canada...
GACCGGGGCCAGTGCGGTCAGCACTACAGCGCCGCCCTTGGAGACGATGTCGAATGCTTCGTTGATGATCGGTCCCTCGATGAGACCGACGGTCAGGATCGCCGAGTCGGCCATCACGCCGCGGGTCAATTCACCTACCAGCGCGGTGGCTTCGGCCATCGAGGTGACGAAGTGGGTGGCGCCGAACTGAAAAGCCTTGTCCCGCTTGGCTTCCACGATATCGACAACGATGATCTTCTCGGCTCCGGCCAGACGCGCCCCCTGGATGGCGCCGCTGCCGATCCCACCGCAGCCGATCACCACCACGGTGTGACCGGGGCGCACGTCGGCGGTGTTGACCGCCGACCCCCAACCTGTGGTGACACCGCAGCCCAGCAGGCATGCCTGCGCCAGCGGGATGTCGTCGTCGATCTTGATCATCGACGCCTCCGGCACGGTGCCGTAGGGCGCGAAGGTGCCCAGGCCGATGGCGGCGTAGACATCCTGCCCACGGGCATGGCGACGGAAGGTGCCATCCGGTTGCAGCCCGATGAGACTGTTGGCGCCCATATCGCACAGGTTCGACCGTCCAGTTGCACACCAGCGGCAGCGACCACACGCCGGTAGGAAGGCGGCCACGACATGGTCACCGGCTTTCAGTTCGCGGACTCCGGGGCCGACCTCCAGCACGACGCCGGCGCCCTCATGGCCGCCGATGATCGGCACCGGGGCGGGCAGGTCGCCGGTGCGGATGTGGTGATCGGAGTGGCACAGCCCGGTGGCCTCGAAGGACACCAGAACCTCGCCCGCCTGTGGCGGATCGAGATCGACTTCCTCGACGCTCCAGTCCTGTTCGTAGTTCCACAGGACGGCGGCATTCATCTTCATCAGGTTTCACCGAACGGTTGAGTTGCGAGTGTTGTGAGCATAGGACTGTTCTGACCGGGACTGTTCTGACTGGGGAAACTGCGACACTTCGGTTGTGGCAGGCTGACGTGCTGTGACCGACGACGCCCCGCGCAGGACCGGGCCGTTCGCCGTCGGCGACCGGGTTCAGCTGACCGATCCTAAGGGTCGGCACTACACGATGATTCTCGCGAACGGCGCGGAGTTCCATACCCACCGCGGGATCGTCGCCCACGATGATGTGATCGGGCAGCCGGAGGGCAGTGTGATCAAGTCCTCGGGCGGCGACGCGTTCCTGGTGCTGCGTCCGCTGCTGGTCGACTACGTGATGTCCATGCCGCGCGGCGCGCAGGTGATCTATCCCAAGGATGCTGCGCAGATCATCCACGAGGGCGATATCTTTCCCGGCGCCACGGTGCTCGAGGCCGGTGCAGGATCCGGGGCCATGACCTGTTCGCTGCTGCGCGCCGTCGGACCGGACGGCACCGTGATCTCCTATGAGTTGCGCGACGACCATGCCGACCATGCCAGGCGCAATGTCGCGACGTTCTTCGGTGCCGATCCGGCCAACTGGCGACTGGTCATCTCCGATGTGGTCGACTCCGACCTTGCCGATGCATCGGTGGACCGCGCAGTTCTCGACATGCTCGCGCCCTGGGATGTGCTGGACGCCGTTGGGCGGATGCTTGTGCCGGGCGGTGTACTCATCATCTACGTTGCCACCGTCACGCAACTGTCCAGGACGGTTGAAGCGTTACGCGAGCGGCAGTGCTGGACCGAGCCGCGGTCGTGGGAGAGCCTGCAGCGCGGCTGGAATGTCGTCGGCCTTGCCGTACGCCCGGAGCACACCATGCGCGGGCACACCGCGTTTCTGATCTCTGCGCGCCGACTAGCACCGGGAACCATCACACCGCCGCCGCAGCGCAAGAAGGGCCGCGGTACGGTCTAGTCGTCGCTGCGACGCAAATCCCTTCGCGCCGAAAGCAATTCGATCTCCGGACGGCCCGCAACCAGTCGCTCCGCGGCGTCGAGCACCTCCACCGCATGCGCTCGGTCAGCGGCCACCACCGCTACCCCGATGCCGGCCCGGCGATGCAGATCGAGAGCGCCGGTCTCCGCCGCGGACACACTGAACCTGCGCTGCAACTCCGCCACGATAGGCCGGACCACCGAACGTTTCTCCTTCAGGGAGTGAACGTCGCCGAGCAGGATGTCGAACTCCAGCCAGCCGATCCACATACCGGTGTCGGTCATGGCCGGATCAGGTCATCCATCCCGCAATCGCCGGCTTAGCCGTTGAACATGCTCAGCACCAAACCGGCTGAGGCACGCGACAGCTTCCAGCCGCCCTGGTTGACGAAGACGATGGTTTGGGTGATCGGAGCCATGGCGGGGCCGGTCGCGGTGATGACCGCACTCGCCGCGCCGGCGGCGACCGGGGTGATATTGGCTACTGCGAAGCCCAACGGAAGCTGGCCCTTGGCCTGCGCGTTTTTCATCAAGCCGTCGCCGGCTCGGGCCTCGACCCGGCCGATGCCACCTTCGACCAGGTAGCTCTTAGCGCTGAACGACACGGCTGGGTCGGCCAGCCCGTAGAGCACGGCGTTGAGTTGGTCGGCCGTCGGCGCATCGGCAGCCGGGTCCAGTGGTAGCGGAGCCCCGAACACGACGGGCCGAACCGCCGGGGGAACAATCGGCGTGATTACGTCGACCACGGCTGTGCCGCCGGCGGCGCCACCTGCGATCGCAGCGGCCGCCAGGCACGTGGCCAGCAGTTTCTGAGTCACGGCGGTCCTTTCGGTCGGTTCAAATCTGGGCTCAGGTTAACAGTGATGTCAGGGTGTCGACATCGTCGCAGCGCCCATGATGGTGTAATCGCCGGTAGCGTTGGAGGGATCCACACCACCAACCCGGTGCAGCGCGGGGTAAGGAGCCGGTTACATGAGCGAGTCGCATCGCCCCGGGGATTTCGACGACGACAGCGAGGACGCTGCCGAGTTGGAGCTCCTTCGCAGGGAGACGTCGATCCTGCGCGAGCAATTGCAAAATGCTGGTGGGAACCAGCCCACCGGCCGCGACGTCCAGTTACTGGAGGCCCGGGTCGACTCGCTGGCCGCCCGCAACGCCAAGCTGATGGACACCCTGAAGGAAGCCCGCCAACAACTGCTGGTGTTGCGCGAGGAAGTCGACCGGCTGGGCCAGCCGCCCAGCGGGTACGGCGTGCTCCTGGGCGCCCATGAGGACGACACTGTCGACGTCTTCACCTCCGGACGCAAGATGCGGCTGACCTGCTCGCCCAATATCGAGACCAAGGCGATGAAAAAGGGCCAGACCGTCCGTCTCAACGAGGCCCTGACCGTGGTCGAGGCCGGCGACTTCGAAGCCGTCGGCGAGATCAGCACCCTGCGCGAGGTACTTGCCGACGGGCACCGCGCGTTGGTCATCGGCCACGCCGATGAGGAGCGGATCGTCTGGCTGGCCGAGCCGCTGGTGGCGGCCGAGATTATGGCGCCCGAGGTGGCCGACGCGCTCGACGACGAGCACAAGCCGCGCAAGCTCCGGCCGGGGGACTCGCTACTGGTCGACTCCAAGGCGGGTTATGCCTTCGAGCGCATTCCCAAGGCCGAGGTGGAGGACCTCGTTCTCGAGGAGGTGCCGGACGTCGACTACGGCGATATCGGCGGCCTGACACGGCAGATCGAGCAGATCCGCGATGCGGTCGAGCTGCCGTTCCTGCACAAGGATCTCTATCGGGAGTACTCGCTGCGTCCGCCGAAGGGTGTGTTGCTCTACGGCCCGCCCGGTTGCGGCAAGACGTTGATCGCCAAGGCGGTCGCCAACTCGCTGGCTAAGAAGATGGCCGAGGTGCGCGGTGAGGACGCCCGTGAGGCGAAGTCCTACTTCCTCAACATCAAGGGCCCAGAACTGCTGAACAAGTTCGTCGGCGAGACCGAGCGCCACATTCGACTGATCTTCCAACGTGCCCGGGAGAAGGCCTCCGAGGGCACCCCGGTGATCGTGTTCTTCGACGAGATGGACTCCATCTTCCGCACCCGCGGCACCGGTGTCAGCTCCGACGTGGAGACCACGATCGTGCCGCAGTTGCTCAGCGAGATCGACGGCGTCGAGGGCTTGGAAAACGTCATCGTTATCGGCGCCTCCAACCGTGAGGACATGATCGACCCCGCGATCCTGCGGCCCGGCCGCCTCGACGTCAAGATCAAGATCGAGCGACCGGATGCCGAAGCGGCGCAGGACATCTTCAGCAAGTACCTGACGGTGAACCTGCCGGTGAACGCCGACGATCTCGAAGAGTTCGGTGGCGATCGGGCGTTGTGCATCAAGGCGATGATCGAGAAGGTCGTTGACCGGATGTACGCCGAGATCGACGACAACCGTTTCCTTGAAGTCACCTACGCCAACGGCGACAAAGAGGTGATGTACTTCAAGGACTTCAATTCCGGCGCGATGATTCAGAATGTTGTCGACAGGGCCAAGAAGTACGCGATCAAGTCAGTGCTCGAATCGGGCCAGCACGGTTTACGCATCCAGCACCTGCTCGACTCGATTGTCGACGAGTTCTCCGAGAACGAGGATCTGCCGAATACCACCAATCCCGATGATTGGGCACGTATCTCGGGCAAGAAGGGGGAGCGGATCGTCTACATCCGGACCCTGGTCAGCGGCAAGACCTCGAGCACGAGTCGGGCCATCGACACGGAGTCGAACCTGGGGCAGTACCTGTAATTGGTGTCGGCAGGTTAGAACTGAAGCGAATAACTGTTGGCCAGGTCGTCCTGGGTGACGTGGGCGTCGCGCGTGGTGGTATCCACGCGCAGCGGACTCGACAGTGTGCGGGTCTGGTAACTCCAGCCCTGGGGAAGATGCAGTCGGCTCGCCAAGCCGGGTAGATCATCGAGCGCGAGGTTTTTGTCGATTGTCTGGCTCCAGGTCTGCATCACCCAGCGCTGACCGTCAGGGTCGACGAGTTCGAAGACCGGGCGTCCGGCGTCGAAGGTGAAAACCGCTTTCCGGTCGACGGTGTTCACGCTGTAGGGCGCAGGGTTCATCGATGACAGTTGCACGACAGCCTGCTGGATCATGTCGATGCCGCCGAAGGTGGCAGTCTCCTGCGGGCCGGCCGCATGTTTCTCGATACCGCTCATCAACCAGTAGCGGGGTCCGTTGAGTAATGCGGCGACCGCGCCGTACTCCTTGGCGATGGTCTCGGCGTCGAGGCGATCCCACAGTTGCGCAGGGCAGTCGTTGAGCGGAAAGCTGTTGTAGACAGCGGCTTCCGGCCCAGACCCACCCATTCGCACCAGCAGCACTTCGCCGTAGCGCAGACCGAAGACATCGCCGGATTGATCAGCCATCAGATTCCTTCCGACTGTGACATTGTTTCTACTGCTTGGTTTTTGGGACGGCCGATTGGTATCGATCGGTACCGGCTGAGAGCAACGATCGTCAGCCGCACATCGTCGAGTAGCGGGTCCAGAAACTGTGCGCGGTACTGGGTGTCGGTGACGGCCTTGGCGGACAGGTACATAAATGTGATCGCGGTCAACAGCATTGTGGTCTGAATCAGCGAGTCGGGGATCGGCAGTGTCATGCCGAGCAGCTGTCCATCGGGTCGTCCGTTGCCGCGCGTCCAGGCATCCAGAACGGGCGGGCTGACCAGGATCAGGCCCAGGACGAAGAAGACGGTGCCGGTGATTAAGGCGACCGTGAGCACGTGGGTGACCTGCGAGGCGGCCACCACGAACACGGTGTTGAGACGTTCACCCAGAGAGAGTCGACGGGTGCTCGGGTGGTCGGGTACGTCTTCGAATGGGGTTCCGGCCAGGCGGGCGGAGTCGCCTGCGACAGCGGTGGGTGCCGTGAGCAGCGGCCGTACCTCCGTCAGCGTGCTGGACACCAGAAAGGTCGCGGCTATCAGAAACAGAAAGCCAATGCCCAGCCACAGGCGCCCGCGGCTGATCAGCGAGGTCATCAGCCACACGTAAGTGTTGAAGAAGACCAGGATGGTCAGCAGAACGACCGGCAGCGCCCTGACGAACATGCCCGCCGCGTAGGCCAGGTTGGTCAGTGTCAGCTCGGCTGCCCACCCCAGAATCGAGCCGAGGCCCGTCGCGGTGATCAGGAGGATCGCCCCGATCGCCGCGGACCAGATGATCAGGTTCATCGGTATTCGTGCACTCGGTCCGCCGAATACGGCGCCGAGGGCGATCACCGCCACCGCGAAATCGGCGATCAACACGCGCCGCACGGTGGAGTCGGACTTCGCCACACACCATCCTGCAACCCCGGCAGCGGGAAGCACCAGCGCCACGATCGCCAGGACGAACCCATCGGCTAGATCCAGGCTGCCATAGATGTCGATGGCGCGGGTGCCAGAAATCTGCACCACGATGATCGAGCTGACCGCGAGCACCGCCAGCGCCGTCAGAGCGGGCGCCGACCGGCTCCACACCCGGTGCAGCAGCGCTCCGGGCCGTAGCACCGCCGGTAGTCCGCGAGCGAGGAACCAGCGCTCGGCAGCTTCCGATTCGGCCGGCATGAGTCGAAACCTTAGCGCGCATCGTCACTCGGCCGGATCGGGTGGGCGGCGTGACTCCGCGCGCTGACGCGCATCGTCACCCGGCTGGTTGGGATTGCCGGGTTAGGCTGTCCCGCATGCAGCGGATTATCGGTACCGAGGTCGAGTACGGAATCTCATCGCCGTCCGATCCCACCGCCAATCCGATCCTCACCTCCACGCAGGCTGTGCTGGCGTACGCGGCTGCCGCCGGGATTCCACGCGCTAAGCGCACCCGCTGGGATTACGAGGTGGAGTCGCCGCTGCGCGACGCCCGCGGTTTCGATCTGAGTCGAACCTCGGGACCGGTGCCGGTGGTCGACGCTGACGAAGTCGGCGCGGCCAACATGATCCTGACCAACGGGGCCAGGCTCTACGTCGACCACGCCCACCCCGAGTATTCCGCACCCGAGGTGACCGATCCGATGGATGCGGTGATCTGGGACAAGGCCGGCGAGCGGGTGATGGAGGCCGCTGCCCGCCACGTCGCGAGCGTTCCCGGCGCGGCCAAGTTGCAGCTGTACAAAAACAACGTGGACGGCAAGGGTGCGTCCTACGGAACGCATGAGAACTATCTGATGAGTCGGCAGACCCCGTTCACGGCAATCATCGCCGGGCTCACGCCGTTCATGGTCTCCCGGCAGGTCTTCACAGGTTCCGGCCGCGTGGGCATCGGACCGGCCGGAGATGAGCCCGGATTCCAACTGTCCCAGCGAGCCGACTACATCGAGGTGGAGGTGGGCCTGGAGACCACACTCAAGCGCGGGATCATCAATACCCGCGATGAGCCGCACGCCGACGCCGACAAATACCGCCGGCTGCACGTCATCATCGGTGACGCCAACCTGGCCGAGACCTCCACCTATCTGAAAGTCGGTACCACCTCGCTGGTGCTCGACCTGATCGAAGCAGGTGTTGACCTCAGCGATCTGATGCTGGCCCGGCCGGTTCACGCCGTTCACGTGGTCAGCCGGGATCCGTCGCTGCGAGCCACGGTGGCCCTGGCCGACGGCCGCGAACTCACCGCGCTGGCACTGCAGCGGATCTACCTGGATCGGGTGGCCACGCTGCTGGACAGCCGAGACCCTGATCCGCGGGCGGCCGACGTCGTCGAAACGTGGGCACACGTCCTTGATTTGCTGGAACGCGATCCGATGGAATGTTCGGAGTTGCTGGATTGGCCGGCGAAACTACGCCTGCTGGAGGGCTTCCGGCAGCGGGAGAACCTCACCTGGTCGGCGCCGCGGCTGCAGCTGGTCGACCTGCAGTACTCCGACGTCCGGCTGGACAAGGGCCTCTACAACCGGCTGGTCGCTCGGGGCTCGATGAAGCGGCTCGTCACCGAACAGCAGGTGCTCGATGCCATTGATAATCCGCCGACCGACACCCGCGCGTACTTCCGCGGCGAATGTCTGCGCCGGTTCGGTGCTGATATCGCTGCGGCAAGCTGGGACTCGGTGATCTTCGACCTCGGCGGCGACTCGCTGGTCCGGATCCCGACGCTGGAGCCGCTGCGAGGCAGTAAGGCTCATGTCGGGGCGCTGCTGGATTCGGTGGACAGTGCCGCCGAACTGGTCGAGCAACTAACCAACTGAGCCGCCGACGGCTTTCTCCTCGCGCACCTTCGTGCCGGCGAAGTAGAAGATCACCCCGGTGACGATGAAGATCGCCAGCGGTACGACCTCGATCAGCAGATAGGTCATCCGCTCCCCGGCCTCCCAGCCATCCGGCCGGAACTCGTCGGAGAACCAGTCCACTCCGACACCCGGCATCAGCAGTTGCACGGTGGCGAAGATCACCCATGCCGTCAGCGCGATCGAGAGAAACGGTGCCCACGGAGCCCGGTAGGGCCGCGGGTGGTCGGGGAAGGACACCCGCAACTTCCACAGCGCGGGGAAGATCGCGATGTAGGAAATGAGAGTCGTGGAGATCGCGATACCCAGGATGGCGCCGAAGTATTTGGCGGCGTTGCCGCCGGTGATTTCATGGACGGCGACGACCACGAGGGTGGACAGGATGCCGGAGAGCACGTTGACGCGGACCGGCGTTCCGTACCGGGGGGAGATCGCTCCGAAGTACTTGGGTGCGGCGCCGTCATAGCCCGACACGGCCATGGCGCGGTCGGCTCCCATGATCCAGGCGACGCCACTGGAGAGCAGGCACAGAATGAACAGGATCGCCGCGATCGCCGCGATGACGGTGCCGGCGCCGGTGAGGGTTACGGTCCCGTCGTCGGCGATGCTGCCGCCGTACACGGTGAAGACCGAACGCATCGCGTCGATGAAGCCGCCGAGTCCGGACACCTGATCCGACGGCAGTATCACGATGATGCACAGGATGGGAATGGCATACATCAGGATCGCCGCGACGGCGGACCGGAAGATCGAGAAGGGCACATCCTTCTTCGGGTTTTTCATCTCGTCACCGGCGGTGTTGGGCAGTTCGAAACCGACGTACCCGAACATGATCACGCCCGCGAGGCCGAAGAATCCTGCTGTTGACACCCCGAAGTCGCCGACCCCCACCCCATGCACTCCGTTCTTGGAGGCGTAGATCAGCGTGGTGATGGTGAAGAAGCCCAACAGAATGAACCGCGCGTACGCGCCGGCGATGGGGATGTACTTGCCGACCTTGAACGACAGGATGGCGGCCAGGGTGCCGATCCAGATGAATGCGAGAGTGAATGCGTAGAACCAGAAGGTGGGCAGGTCCTGGCCTTCCAGGAAGAACACCGAGATGGTTGTGACGGCCAAAGTAGCCAATGTTCCGCCGAACCACACCGGGTTTGTCACCCAGTAGAGGACGTTGTTGACCGTGGCGGTAAGGCGACCGAACGCCAGCCGGGCCCAGATGTACGGGCCGCCCTCCTGCGGGAAGGCGGTGCCGAGTTCGGCGAAGAGCAGCGCACTGGGAATGAAGAAGGTGATCGCCATGATCACGAGCCAGGTGAAGGCCTCGGCGCCGAGCGCGGCGAGCACCCCGATCGTGTCGACGCCGACCAGGGTGCAGATCGTGAAGAAGAGGATCTCTTTGCGGCCGAAGTTCTTCTGCAGGTGGCTCGTCTGCTCGATGGCATCCGCAGTGAGGTCGAGTTCGCGGGCTTCGGCCGCGTTGATCGTCGCGAGGTTGGGAGTCTCCGTCACGTCGTCCTCCTATGGGTATGGGAGGAAACTTATGTCCTTGGAGGGCTCGCGTGCAGGCTCGACACGACAATTGGTCCAGATACCAGGCCGTGTCAGGGTCGCGCCAGTGCCAACGATCGGCGCTCCCTGTCGGCCATGGGTCGGCCGCGACGTGCAGGTACCATCGGATCCCGGGCGGTACTGTGGGGTGCGGCGGTCGGGCCGCCGATGAGAGCAGGAGGCAGCGATGGCTCAGGAACAGACCAAGCGTGGCGGTGGCGGCGGCGATGACGACGGCACTGCCAGCGGTGCTGCCGCCGGTCAGGAGCGTCGCGAGAAGCTCGCCGCGGAGACCGACGACCTGCTCGACGAGATCGACGACGTGCTTGAGGAAAATGCCGAGGACTTCGTGCGGGCCTATGTCCAAAAGGGCGGACAGTGACCTGGCCGTCCCCGGATCGACTGGCCAACAATCTTCTGACCGGATCTTTCACCCAGCACGCCGACCAGTCATCTTTTTCGGAGCACCTGCGTCGTCAGGCGCCTGAGTTACTCCTCACCGGCGCACTCGCCCAGGGATCATCTGCGGGTGAGGCGTTGCCGCACGGCACCACCATCGTCGCCCTGCGCTACCCCGGCGGGGTGCTGATTGCCGGGGACCGGCGTTCCACCCAGGGCAATATGATCGCCGGCCGCGATGTGCAGAAGGTCTACATCACCGATGACTACACCGCCACCGGGATCGCCGGCACTGCCGCACTCGCGGTTGAATTCGCCCGTCTCTACGCCGTCGAACTCGAGCACTACGAGAAGCTCGAGGGCGTGCCGATGACGTTCGCGGGCAAGGTCAATCGGCTGGCGATCATGGTGCGGGGCAATCTCGGCGCTGCTCTGCAGGGGTTCATTGCGCTGCCGCTGTTGGTGGGCTACGACCTCAATGACTCGGATGCCAATGCGGCCGGGCGCATCGTGTCCTTCGACGCTGCCGGAGGCTGGCACATCGAGGAGGAGGGCTACCAGGCGGTCGGCTCGGGTTCGCTGTTCGCGAAGGCCTCGATGAAGAAGCTGTATTCCGCTGTGGCAGGAGCGGATTCGGCGTTGAAGGTAGCCGTCGAGGCGCTCTACGACGCGGCCGACGACGACTCCGCCACCGGCGGTCCGGATTTGATTCGGGGCATCTTCCCGACGGCGGTCACCATTGACGCTGACGGTGCGCAGGAGGTGACCGGCGAACACATCGAACGATTGGCGCGCGAAGTGATTACGGCTCGGACGCATACCGACGAGTTCGGGCCGGGCCGGGGACCGAGCAACGTTGCGCCACGGGCTGATTCATGAGCTTCCCGTATTTCATCTCGCCCGAGCAGGCGATGCGGGAGCGTTCCGAACTCGCGCGTAAGGGTATTGCCCGGGGCCGAAGCGTGGTCACGTTGGTGTACGCGGGCGGCGTGTTGTTCGTCGCCGAAAATCCTTCTCGATCGCTGCAGAAGGTGAGCGAGATCTACGACCGGGTTGGATTCGCGGCGGTAGGCCGCTTCAACGAGTTCGACAGTCTGCGCCGTGGCGGAATCCAATATGCGGACACCCGCGGGTACGCCTACGACCGGCGGGACGTGACTGGCAGGCAACTGGCCAACGTCTACGCCCAGACTCTCGGCACCATCTTCACTGAGCAGGCCAAGCCCTACGAGGTGGAATTGTGTGTGGCCGAGGTTGCCCACCATGGCGAAACGAAGGCACCGGAGATCTACCGGATCACCTACGACGGGTCGATCGCCGACGAACCTGATTTCGTAGTCATGGGCGGTACCACTGAACCGATCACCGCTGCGCTCAAAGAGACCTACTCGGCAACCGCCGAACTGGAGGAGGCGGTGCGGATCGCAGTCGGCGCGTTGCGGGCGGGTATCGCCAGCTCGGCTGGTAACGCCACTCCGGCAGCTGAACCGCGGGTGCTGGGTCCGTCGACCCTTGAGGTGGCGATCCTTGACGTGAACCGACCGCGCCGCGCCTTCCGGCGGATCACCGGTGCGGCGTTGGAAACCATGCTTGCAGACATCGATGCTGCCCCGATCGACGGCGCGCCAACCGCATCGGCCACCGAGACCTGAGCCGGCAGATCCGCGCGGGGCGGCTACTGAGTGCAGTCGTTGCTCAGCGCGCGTGTGCCGTAACTCGGCGGCGCGACGTACTGCGGAGCGCACTGCAGATACGAGATATTCTCGACCGACTGCGTTGAACTCGGCCGCTGGTTCTCCGGCTCGGGCACCCGCCAGCTGAGTATCACCACGGCGACGGCAGCCATCAGCAGCGCGGATATCCAAATCCGGCGGCCCAGGGTCTTGGCGTCGCGGAGCACGGCCGCTAGCGTAATGAATAATCCGTCGGTTGCAGAACCCACCACGCCGGGGATTCCGGCGTTGCTCCGCACACCAGCTGAAACGGGACCCACGTTGCTGGCCGGTTCGCGCAGGGCGATCACGCGGGGACCCTGGCCGATTCGCGCGGGGCGATCACGCGGGGACGGATCCTGGGCGCTTGCTCGCCGGTGCCGTTGGGCAACCAGTAGGCTTCGCTCCGTGCAGCGCAGAATCATGGGCATCGAAACCGAGTTCGGAGTCACTTGCACGTTTCACGGACACCGTCGGCTCAGCCCGGACGAGGTTGCCCGCTACCTGTTCCGGCGGGTGGTCTCCTGGGGCCGCAGCTCGAACGTCTTCCTGCGCAACGGTGCGCGGCTGTACCTCGACGTGGGCAGCCATCCCGAATACGCCACCGCCGAATGCGACAACCTGATCCAGCTCGTCACCCACGATCGTGCGGGCGAGCGGGTCCTGGAGGACCTGCTGATCGACGCCGAGCAGCGGCTCGCCGATGAGGGCATCGGCGGGGACATCTACCTGTTCAAGAACAACACCGACTCGGCGGGCAACTCCTACGGATGCCACGAGAATTACCTGATCGTCCGGGCCGGCGAGTTCTCCCGGATCTCTGACGTGCTGCTGCCGTTTCTGGTGACGCGCCAACTCATCTGCGGTGCCGGCAAGGTGCTGCAGACACCGAAGGCCGCGGCGTTCTGCCTGTCCCAGCGTGCTGAGCACATCTGGGAGGGTGTCTCCAGCGCCACAACTCGTTCACGTCCGATCATCAACACCCGCGACGAGCCCCATGCCGACGCCGAGAAGTACCGCCGTCTGCATGTGATCGTCGGCGATTCCAACATGAGTGAAACGACGACCATGCTGAAGGTCGGCACGTGCGCACTGGTACTGGAGATGATCGAAGCCGGCGTGCCGTTCCGGGACTTCTCGCTGGACAACCCGATCCGTGCCATCCGCGAGGTCAGTCACGATCTGACCGGACGGCGGCCGGTGCGCCTGGCCGGCGGACGGCAGGCCAGCGCGCTGGACATCCAGCGCGAGTACTACACCCGTGCGGTGGAGTATCTGCAGTCCCGCGAGCCCAACACCCAGATTGATCAGGTGGTTGATCTGTGGGGCCGCCAACTCGACGCCGTCGAGAGCCAGGACTTCGCCAAGGTCGACACTGAGATTGACTGGGTGATTAAGAAAAAACTGTTCCAGCGCTACCAGGATCGCTACAGCATGGAACTGTCCGACCCCAAGATCAGCCAACTCGACCTGGCCTACCACGACATCAAACGGGGCCGGGGAGTGTTCGACATCCTGCAGCGCAAGGGGCTTGCGGCTCGGGTGACCACCGACGAGGACATCGAGGTGGCTGTCGACACCCCGCCGCAGACCACCCGGGCGAAGCTGCGTGGAGAGTTCATCAGCGCCGCCCAGGAGGCCGGCCGTGATTTCACCGTCGACTGGGTGCACCTGAAGCTCAACGACCAGGCTCAGCGCACCGTGCTGTGTAAGGACCCGTTCCGCTCCACCGACGAGCGAGTGAAACGGCTTATCGCCAGCATGTGAGAACGCCCGAGCGTGAGAACACCCGAGCGTGAGAACACCTGAACGTGCGAACACCCGAATGTGACTGCACCCGGCTTCGGCAGGCATGCGGTTAAGGTTGTGCCCGTGGGGATCTCCAAAGTTGAGCGGTTGATGAACCTGGTAATCGCGTTGCTGTCGACGCGCGGCTTCCTGACTGCTGAACGGATCCGGGCCAGCGTCGCCGGGTACGCCGAATGTCCCAGCGACGAAGCGTTCTCCAGGATGTTCGAGCGTGACAAGGCCGAGTTGCGCGATCTGGGAATTCCCCTGGAGACAGGCAGGGTGTCGAACTTCGACCCTGCCGAGGGCTACCGGATCACCCGCGACGACTACGCCCTGCCCGATATCGACCTGACCAGTGACGAGGCCGCAGCCGTCGCGGTGGCCACCAAACTCTGGGAGTCGCCCGAGCGGATCACGGCCACACAAAGCGCGCTGTTGAAACTGCGGGCGGCTGGCGTCGACGTGGATCCAGCGGCCGGTGTGGCGATCACCACCGGTATGGGCCCTATGGGTCTACGCGGCTCGGAGGACGCCCTCGGAATCCTATTGTCCGCCATCGACACCGGGCAGGCGGTTCGGTTCCAGCACCGACCCACCCCGGTCGAGGCCTATGTGGAGCGCACTGTCGAACCCTGGGGTGTGGTCACCGCGATGGGACGGTGGTATCTGGTCGGCCATGACCGGGACCGCGATGCCACCCGGATTTTCCGCCTCTCCCGGATCGGCGCCGACGTGAAAACCGTTGGCCCACATCACTCGGTGGACCGGCCAGACGGGGTGGACTTACGCGCGCTGGTGGATCAGGCAATCGGTGAGACGTCCAGCGGCGGGCAGGCCGTGGTGTGGGTGGCCGACGGGTATGCCACCGCACTGCGACGTGCGGGTCGCTCAGCCGGCCGCCGTACCATCGCCGGTCGCGAGGGCGAGATCATCGAACTCGAGGTGGGTGCGCTGGACCGTCTGGCCCGCGAGGTCGCCGGATATGGTGCCGACGCGCTGGTGCTGGAACCGGCGTCGCTGCGTCAGGACGTAGTGGCTCGGCTCACGGCGCAGGCGGCGGTGACCTCATGACGCCGGTCTCCACCCGCCTGGTGCGGTTGCTCAATATGGTTCCGTACTTCCAGGCGAACCCGCGGACCACCTACGCCAAGGCGGCCGCCGATCTTGGGGTCACCCGCAAGCAACTCGAACAGGACGTCAACCAACTGTGGCTGTGCGGTCTGCCGGGCTACGGCCCGGGTGACCTGATCGACTTCGAGTTGTCTGGCGATACCATCAAGGTCACCTTTTCCGCGGGGATGGACCGGCCGCTTCGGCTCACCTCGCCCGAGGCCACCGGTCTGCTGGTGGCACTGCGTGCGCTTGCGGACATCCCGGGCGTACTGGACCCGGCGGCGGCGCGCAGTGCGATCGCCAAAATCGAGGCGGCCGCCGGGACGGTGATCGATGACGACGTACCGGCCGCGGTCGACGAACCGGCCCCGGCCGAGAGTGGAGCCGCCGCCGCGGTGCGCGCCGGGGTCCGGGACTCCCGCGCCCTGGCGATCGAGTACTACTCGGCATCCCGCGACACCCTGTCGCGTCGCATCGTCGACCCGATCCGGGTGGTGCTCGTCGGCGACCACAGTTATCTGGAGGCCTGGTGCCGCGAGGCCGAAGGCGTGCGACTGTTCCGGTTCGATCGGATCGTCGACGCCGACGTGCTCGACGAGGCGGCGGCACCGCCCCCTCCGGTGCTCAACGTCCCGCCGAACACCGCGTTGTTCGACGCCGATCCCTCGCTGCCGACGGCGACGTTGCGGGTCGGTCCCCGGGCGGCATGGATGCTGGAGTACTTCCCGGTGCGGGTGCTGCGGGAGTTACCCGACGGCTATTTCGAGGCCGCTATGACCTTCGCCGCCGAGGAGTGGATGACCAGGCTCATCCTGGGCTTCGGCGCGGACGTGCAGGTACTCGCTCCCGAGTCCCTGGGGCGCAGCGTGCGCAAGGCCGCGACCGCCGGACTGGCCGCCTATGGTGATCTCGACGACTGAGTCGGGTCCGGGTTCCCCCAGGGCCAGGTGGGGTAGCATCGAGTCGACATCTGGGAGGTAACTGATGGGCAGTCTGAGCCCGGCTCACTGGCTAATTCTTCTTGCAGTGGCGGTATTGCTCTTCGGAGCGAAGCGGTTGCCCGATGCGGCGCGGTCACTGGGCAAGTCGATGCGTATCTTCAAGTCCGAGGTCAAGGAACTGCAGGCTGACAGCAAGACCGACGCCGTCGCTCCCGCGCAGCCCGCGACGCAGGTGGCCCCCGAGCGCGTCGAGTCGCCGGTGGCTCCGCCCGCGTCCAACCCGACCGACGCCCGGCCGGTCTGACCCGACCAGCACAGTCGGCGCTGAGCGTCGCTAGGTGAACGCCGTGCGCACCCCCACATTTCTTTCCCATCTGGACCCGCGACAGCGACGCGCTGCCACCAACCCCGACGGCACCATGTCGCTTGTCGAGCATGTGCGGGAATTGCGGACCCGGCTGCTGATCTCGGTGGGCGCCGTCGCACTGACCACCATCGTCGGCTTCCTCTGGTACAGCCACGGATTCTTCGGGATGGAAAGCCTGGGCGAACTGCTGCGCCATCCGTACTGTGCGCTGCCGGAGTCGGCGCGCGCCGACATCAGCTCCGACGGGGGATGTCGGCTGCTGGCCACCGCGCCGTTCGACCAGTTCATGCTGCGCCTCAAAGTCGGTCTGACCGCCGGGATCGTGCTGGCCTGCCCGGTCTGGCTCTATGAACTGTGGGCTTTCATCACCCCGGGTCTGTATCGCAATGAACGCCGGTTCGCCCTGGCCTTCGTGGTCTCAGCCGCGACGTTGTTCGTCGGCGGCGCAGTGCTGGCCTATGTCGTGCTATCCAAGGCACTGCACTTTCTGCTGACCGTCGGTAGCGACACCCAGGTCACCGCGCTGTCGGGTGACCGTTATTTCGGGTTCCTGATCAACCTGCTGCTGGTGTTCGGGGTCAGCTTTGAATTCCCTCTGCTGATCATCATGCTTAACGTCATCGGTGTGCTCAGCTACGAGAAGCTGAAGTCGTGGCGTCGGGGACTGATCTTCGGTGTCTTCGCCTTCGCCGCGATCGCAACACCGGGTTCGGACCCATTCTCCATGCTGGCACTGGGGTTCGCGTTGACGTTGTTGCTGGAATTCGCGATCCAGGTGACACGTATTCATGACAAACGAAAAGCCAAGCGGGAAGCCCTGATCGCCGTGCCTGACGATCAGGCGGCTCCCATCGATGCCCCGACTCCGGTGGCCGCTCCGGCACGAACGGGGCCTGACCATGACGACATCACCTGACCCCGATTCCCAGTTAGCCGATTTCGCCGGACAGTTGAGCTTTCGGCTCGACGGGTTCCAGGTCCAGTCCTGCGAGGCGCTGGAACGTGGCCACGGTGTGCTGGTGTGTGCGCCGACCGGCGCGGGCAAGACCGTGGTCGGGGAGTTCGCCGTGCACCTGGCACTGGCGGCCGGGCAGAAGTGCTTCTACACCACGCCTATCAAGGCGCTGAGCAACCAGAAACACAACGATCTGGTGGCCCGCTACGGTGCTGAACGGATCGGACTGCTGACCGGCGACCAGTCCATCAACGGTGACGCTCCGGTGGTGGTGATGACCACCGAGGTGCTCCGCAACATGCTCTACGCGGGTTCGGATGCCCTGCAGGGGCTTTCGTATGTGGTGATGGACGAGGTGCACTTCCTGGCCGACCGGATGCGCGGCGCGGTGTGGGAGGAGGTCATCCTGCACCTGCCCGAACATGTGCGACTGGTGAGTCTGTCAGCCACGGTCAGTAACGCCGAGGAGTTCGGCGGCTGGATCAAGACCGTGCGCGGCGACACCACCGTGGTAGTCGACGAGCATCGACCGGTACCGCTATGGCAACACGTGCTGGTGGGCAAGCGCCTGTTCGATCTCTTCGATTACTCCGCAAGCGCAGGGGAACACCGCAACAGGGTGGATCCGGAACTCATGCGGCATATCGCCAACCGCCGGGAGGCCGATCGGCTCGCGGACTGGCAGCCACGGCATCGGGGTGGGGGCCGCGGGGGTTCGCGAGGCGGCGGATCCGGACTGAACCGGCCACCGCCGCGGCCCGATGTGATCGCCACGCTGGACCGCGAAGGTCTGCTGCCGGCGATCACGTTCATCTTCTCCCGGGCCGGTTGTGACGCGGCCGTCAAACAATGTCTGCGCAGTTCGCTGCGACTGACGACTGAGTCCGACCGGGTCCGCATCGCCGAGGTGGTCGACCGGCGCTGCGGTGAACTGGCTGACGCCGACCTGGAGGTGCTGGACTACTACGAGTGGCGCGAGGGCCTGCTGCGCGGACTCGCCGCTCACCACGCCGGCATGCTGCCGGTATTCCGCCACACCGTGGAGGAACTCTTCTCCGCAGGGTTGATCAAGGCTGTATTCGCCACTGAGACATTGGCTTTGGGTATCAACATGCCTGCGCGGACTGTGGTCCTGGAGAAATTGGTGAAGTTCAACGGCGAACAACACATGCCGCTGACGCCGGGGGAGTACACCCAGTTGACCGGACGTGCCGGGCGTCGCGGCATCGATGTCGAGGGCCACGCGGTGGTGATCTGGCATTCCCAGGACAGTGCCGCCGAACCCGCGGAGATCGCCGGTTTGGCGTCCACCCGCACCTTTCCGCTGCGCAGTTCCTTCGCACCGTCATACAACATGACGATCAACCTGGTCAGCCAGATGAATCCGGAGCAGGCCCATCGGTTGCTGGAGCGATCGTTCGCCCAGTACCAGGCCGACCGTTCGGTGGTCAGCCTGGTCCGCGGCGTTGAACGTGGCGAGAAGATGCTCGATGACATCGCCGGTGAGTTGGGCTGGAAGCGGCATGCCAACGCGGTCGAGCCCGCGATCCTCGACTACGCGCGGCTTCGGGCGAAGCTCAGTGAGCGGGAACGCCTTCAGTCGCGAGCGTCACGATTGCAGCGTCGGCAGGCGGCCGGCAGCGCATTGGCATCGCTGCGGCGCGGCGACATCATCACCGTGACCGGCCGACGTGCCGGGCTGGCAGTGGTTTTGGAGGCGGCCAACGACTCCGATGATCCCCGGCCGCTCGTGTTGACCGAAAACCGTTGGGCCGGAAGGATTTCCTCGGTCGACTATCCGGCATCCGCGGCACCTGTGGGCACCATGGCACTGCCCAAGCGGGTTGAGCACCGTCAACCGCGGGTGCGACGAGATCTGGCGTCCGCGCTGCGTTCGGCCGCAGACGGTCTGATCATTCCGATGGACCGCAAACGGCGCGGCGGTGCCGACGAGGCCGATGATGCCGACCCCGAGTTGGTGGCTCTGCGCGACGCGATACGCCGGCATCCCGGCCACCGGCTGGCGGACCGCGAGGCCCTGGCGCGCGCTGCCGAGCGCTATCTGCGGGTCGAGCGGGACAACGAGCAGATCCGCGCGAAGGTCGCTGCGGCGACCAATTCACTGGCCCGGACTTTCGATCGGATCGTCGGCCTGCTGACCGAACGCGGATACGTCACCACCGATGGTGGTGCGGGCGACCTTGAGGTGAGTGCCGACGGTCGGCTGCTGGCGCGGATCTACAGCGAGAGTGACCTTTTAGTTGCCGAGTGCCTGCGGACCGGGGCCTGGAAGGGGTTGCAGCCCGCAGAGTTGGCGGCGGTGCTCTCGGCGCTGGTGTTCGAAACCCGAGGCAGTGACGGGCCCACGCCCGCCCACGCGATTGACATGCCGACCCCGGCTGTGCGCCGTGCACTTGCTCAGACCCGGCGGATGTCGGGTGAGCTTCGCGCCGATGAGCATCGGCTTCGGCTGAACCCGTCGCGGGAACCCGATGAGGGCTTCGTACCGGCCATCTACCGCTGGGCCACCACTGGCGATCTCGCCGCCGCACTGGACGCCTCGGACGTCGCGGGCAGCGGGGCTGCGCTCCCGGCGGGGGATTTCGTGCGGTGGTGCCGTCAGGTGCTCGACCTGCTGGATCAGGTTCGCAACGCCGCGCCCGAATCGTCGGTGCGTACTGCGGCAAAACGCGCGATCGACGACATCCGGCGCGGCGTCGTGGCTGTTGACAGCGGCTAGGGTGGGGCAAACGGTACGGTGAGGAACGATCTTTGTGGGGCGTGAGCCTCAGCAGCGACTGTTGTGGGGCGCACGCCCCCAGACCGTTTGGGGCGAGAGCCCCGGACCGACCGAGGAGAGACTGATGAGCGGACCGCAGGGATCTGACCCCAACCCCTGGCAGGTGTCGGGCACCGATCAGCCTGCCACCGGCGCCGATCCCTCCTACCCCGCGGCGCCATCGTGGCAGCCTCAGGAGTACCCGGGTACCGAGGCGCCCGCCTGGGGTCAGCCGGGCACGGAGGCCCCGGTCTGGGGTCAGCCGCCCGCCTATAACCCGCAGCAGTATCCGCAGTACGGCCAACCCCCGGTGCCGGGCTACCCGCCCACCCAGGCCTACGGCGCGCCGGCTGATTACAACCCCGCCGCCTATGGTCAGCCCGGCCAGTACGCCCAGCCCGGTCAGTACGGGCAGCCCGGCCCGTACGGCGCGCCGCAGCAGTACGGCCAGTATCCACAACCCGGGGCCTACCCGCCGCCGGGGCAGCCAGGGCAGTACCCGTACGGGCAACCCGGCGCCGAAGTCGCGGCGCCGAAGTCGACGCGGAACACCGCGATCATCCTCGGGTCGCTGGCCGCGCTGTTACTGGCCGCCGTTCTGGTGCTCGGATTCGTCAAGCCGGGATTCTTCGTCACGACCAAACTCGATGTGAACAAGGCCCAGCAGGGTGTGCAGCAGATCCTCACCGATGAGGCCAACGGCTATGGCGCCAAGAACGTCAACGATGTCAAGTGCAACAACGGCCAGAACCCGACCGTCAAGAAGGGCGACACCTTCACCTGCGAGGTGAGCATCGACGGCACCAAGCGTCAGGTGACGGTGACGTTCCAGGACGACAAGGGCACCTACGAGGTCGGCCGGCCCAAGTAGGCGCTTGGCGCCGTCAGCGGGTGAAGTAGGCGCTTGGCGCCGTCAGCGGGTGAAGTAGGCGCCTCGCCTCGCGCGGGCGCTGCTCAGTGCGGTAGCGCGTCGAGGGCTCTCTGCAGTCGGGCGATCGATGAGCCAAGGCCGTAGCGCTCGGCCAGCTCGGCCACCCGCGCCGGGTCGACCGCGTGCAATGGAAGCGTGTCATCGGCGGTGAACAGGTGTACGGGTGCGTCGCGGGCCACCCGAACCACCGGCATGGCAGCCTCGATGTAGTCGGTCGCAGCCAGGATCTTGGCCCGAAATGCCCTGGGCAGCGTGGCCTTCGGGTCGTGGGCCGCGGCCAGGATGTTTTCCAGTGATCCGTACTGGGTCAGCATCGCCGATGCGGTCTTCTCGCCGACGCCGGGCACACCGGGCAGGCCGTCGGACGGGTCGCCGCGCAGCAGCGCCAACTCGGCGTACGCGTCACCTGCGCGGTTCGCGGGCACGCCGTAGCGCTGCGCAACCTCGGTGGGGCCGAACAGTATGGCTTTCTTCAACCCCTGGCCGATGTAGAGCACGCGGATCTCTGGGTCGTCGCCGACCAGTTGCAGCAGATCCCGGTCACCGCTGACGACGACGACCGGGTCGTCGCGTTCGGCGTCGGCCAGGGTGCCGAGGACGTCGTCGGCCTCAAAACCCTCGGCTCCGGCGGTAGCGATACCGAATGCCCCGAGAACCTCCAGGATCATGTCCACCTGCGGGCTCAGGTCGTCGGGTATCTCCTCGATGTCGCCCTCGTCCGCGCCAACGGGGCTGCCCTCTTCTGCCACCCGGTGCGCCTTGTACGAGGGAATCAGGTCCACCCGGAACTGCGGACGCCAGTCCAAATCAAGGCACACCACCAGACGCGCGGGCCGGTGCTGGGTGATCAATGTGGCGACGCTGTCGAGGAATCCGCGCACCGCATTGATGGGCCGGCCGTCCGGGCCCGTGATCGAGGTCGGAACCCCGAAGTAGGACCGGAACCACATGCTGGCGCCGTCGAGCAGTAACACCGGTGCGGACATAGGCACCCACGCTAGCCTGGCAGCCATGACAACCCGGTTTCCCCATGAGGTGTACGCGCGGCGGCTGGCAGCCGCGGCGGCCGGCGCGGCGCAGGCCGGTCTGGCGGGACTGGTAGTGACGCCCGGCTACGACCTTCGATACCTGATCGGTTCGCGGGCACAGACTTTCGAGCGGCTGACGGCGCTCGTGATCCCTGCCACCGGTGCGCCGGTGATGGTCATCCCGCGGCTTGAGTTGGCGTCGCTGCGCGACTCGGCGGCCGGCGACCTCGGGTTGACGGTGCAGGACTGGGTGGACGGTGAGAACCCCGGCGACCTGGTGGCGCTGGCACTCGGCGGGCACGCGCGGATCGCGGTCACCGACTCGATGCCCGCGCTGCATCTGCTGCCGCTGGCCGAGCGCCTGGGCGCAGTTCCGGTGCTGGGCACCGACATCATGGCGGGCCTGCGGATGGTCAAGGACCCCGCCGAGATCGACGCCCTGCGCACCGCCGGCGCCGCGATCGACCGAGTGCATGCCCGGGTCTCACACTTCCTCTCGCCCGGACGTACCGAGGCGCAGGTAGCCGCAGACATCACAGAAGCCATTGTGGCCGAGGGACATTCAGAAGCGGCGTTCGTTATCGTCGGATCGGGACCGCACGGAGCCGACCCGCACCACGAGTGCTCCGACCGGGTGTTGCAGGCCGGTGACATCGTCGTCGTCGATATCGGTGGACCGGTGGAACCCGGCTACAACTCCGACTCGACCC
>Ga0114964_10000884_pt1 | contig 22342 bp, 17 predicted proteins | sample C_131016_MF_Meta_FD_92638 | JGI IMG/M metagenome (GOLD analysis project Ga0114964, IMG submission 92638) | Freshwater microbial communities from Lake Croche, Canada to study carbon cycling - C_131016_MF_MetaG | ecosystem: Environmental > Aquatic > Freshwater > Lake | place: Lake Croche, Canada...
ACGCGCCTGAACGTAGAATCTACTAAAGTGCTGGGAAAATTGTAAATTGCAATTTTTGGCCAATTACACGAAATATTACAGGCTCAATATTTTCACTCGTAAGCCATTGATTTATATGGGTTTTTGACGAGCCTGGCCTTCTGTTAATCCGTAGGTCCCTGGTTCGAGCCCAGGTCGAGGAGCCAAAAATCGCAAATGAAATGAAGGACTTAGAGCGATCTAAGTCCTTTTTCTTTGGGCGCTTAAATTTCACACCGGAGTAGGCGCCGTTTGAGATGTATGAGGCACACAAAACTTGAAAAAAATCGATTCAGACTTTCAGTCAATAGCGAGACTAAAACTCCTCGCGCGGAAACACTGGCGGGATGGGCTCGGCTGCATTAATTTCAGCCCCCATTTCGGCCTCGATTTTCTCCATCGCGGTCAGCCAGGTTGTCAGGCGCAGGGCAATGTTTTCCATATCCTCGGCTGGCACCTGATTCATGCCCTGCAGCTCCAGCAGCACTTTCAGCTGTTCGATACTCACATCCATACCGTTCTCCTCATTGTTAAGCTTGGGTGCGCAGTCATATTCTCGAACTCAAAGTTTTGTCCAGATCAGGGTGACGTGTATGCCATGGTGTAGCCTGCTCATAGGCGTGGCCGACCCTGAAAACCGTGCTCTCACCAAACGGCCGACTGGCTATTTGAAGTGCTAAGGGCAGGCCGTCTTCTGAAAAACCATTGGGTACCGACATGGCGGGCACGTTCGACAAACTGAACGGGTAGTGAGCAATGCGGCGGCGAATGAGTTTAGGAATTACGTCATCGCTGCTGCCCAACACTTCAGCAGCGTGAGCTATCAGGCGCGGTGGCGTGACATTGGTTGGCGTCAGCAACGCGTCGTACTTGCGCATAGCGTCCAGTACCTGCGCCCGCACCACTGTGCGCGCGCGCATGGCGCGGTGGTAGACCGATGCCGGTATAAGTGCCGAAGCTGCCAGTCGCGTTCGGGTGCCCGTGTCAAAGCGCATGTAGCGGTCACGAAGAAAGTTGGCCAAAAACCAAGAAGCCACATCCGCATCGGTGGTCAACATCTGCAGTGGCACGGCCCATTTTGCATAGGGCAGGGACACTTCCTCAACTATTGCACCCAGCCCACGCAGCACGTCCAGTGAAGCGGCAAATGCTGCAGCAACCTCGCTGTCAACCCCGTCGCTGTAGGCAATCTCGCGCACCACGGCCAGCTTCATGCCGCGCAGGTCACCGCTCAATTCAGAGGTGAAGATTAAGCTTAAAAGAATAAAAAACTCAACTTCTTAAGTACCAGTATGCACCATAAAACAGGACTGCCAAAGCACCTGTGCTTAGATTCTTCATACTCATAGGGCCCATGCTGTGGGCTTGGATTTTGGCCTGGCGCTGATTCTTCAAGACCACGCCCTGTTTACAGGCTGCAGAAACTTGATATTGCCGAGCGAGAGCTGCACGCCAACATCGAGTAGGCCCCGGCGGCCAACATAATCAACTCGAACCCGGTGGGTAGTTACCCGGCTTTGTCAACCACGGAAACTGCTGACGATACTGCCGCTCAAAGGCCACGCTGGCATCCGCATAGCGTTCGGTCAGGGACACATCGTCGAGCCCGTCCAGCAGGCATTGTCGGCGCAAGGGGTGAATATCAAATGGATGGTCAGCGCCAGTTGTGTCACGCACCACTTGTCGCTGGAGGTCGACGGTCATTTTTGCGCCTGGGCTGCCATGCAATTGGTTGCGGATTCGCGCACAGATCGCATCGTCCAGCACAACGGGTAACAAGCTGTTTTTGAGGCAGTTGGTGTAAAAAATTTCGCCAAAGCTGGGTGCAACCAGCGCCCGAACCCCAAATGCCAGCAGCGCATAGACCGCACTTTCACGTGATGAACCGCAACCGAAGTTACGCTCTGCCACCATAATTCCAGCGCGGCGGTAGGGGTCTCTGTTGAGGACGAAGTTCGGCTGTTCTGCACCCTGTGGCGTGAAGCGGAGGTCATGAAACAAGACGGTGTCAAACGCCACGCCCTTGGCTCTTTTGTTGAAGCGGGTTGGACAGATTTGGTTGGTGTCAAGGCTGGGGGTATCGAACGGTGCCGCCACGGCCGTCCAGCTGATGAATGGGTCCATTTTTTTAGGTTTTTAATAGGTCGATCAGCCAAACGATCGGATATCGGTCAAACGTCCGGTCAGTGCGGCCGCTGCCGCCATGGCGGGGCTCAAGATATGGGTGCGGCCATTGCGGCCCTGCCGCCCCACAAAGTTACGGTTGCTGGTTGACGCGCAGCGCTCTCCCTCCGCCAGGTGGTCGCCATTGATGGCCGTACACATCGAACAACCGGCGTCATGCCACTCAAAGCCAGCCTCTTTAAAAAGTCGATCCAGGCCTTCGGCTTCAGCCTGCCGCTTGACCGTCATGGAGCCAGGCACCACCCAGGCCGGCACCACTGCTTTGCCTTGGCGCGCAATGTCTGCTGCCGCACGCAAATCCTCGATACGCGAATTGGTGCAAGAACCAATGAACACCCGGTCAATGGCAATCGATGTCAGCGGTGTTCCTGGTGTGAGCCCCATGTACTGCAATGCAGACGCCACCTCATCGCGAGCCTCACCTGTCGCAAAATTCTGCGGATCGGGTACGACTGTATCAATCACAGCCGTTTGATGGAGATGGGTGCCCCATGTCACGCTTGGCGCGATGGATGCCGCATCGACTGTAATTTGGTGGTCATAGTGTGCGTCGGGATCGCTGACCAGGCCCTTCCAATACGCCACGGCTTGATCCCAGTCAGCGTCTTTGGGCGCGTACTGGCGGCCATGCAGGTAGTCGAAGGTCATTTGGTCGGGTGACACCAGTCCGCTCAATGCCCCGGCCTCCACCGCCATATTGCACAAGGTCATACGCCCTTCCATCGACATGGTGCGAACTGCTGATCCGGCGAACTCAATGATGTGGCCGATCCCCGCTTCTGCACCGATGTGTGTGATCAACGTGAGCACCACATCCTTGGCAGTGACGTGCCGGGACAGTGCGCCCTCAACAGAAATGCGCATGATTTTCGGTTTGCGCATCCACAAAGACTGTGTGGCCAGTACATGCAGCGCATCCGATGCGCCAACGCCGAATGCCAAGCAGCCAAAGGCGCCGTGGGTTGTGGTGTGCGAGTCCGCGCCCACCATCAGCAGACCCGGTTGCGTCAGGCCAAGCTCTGGCGCAACCACGTGCATGATGCCTTGCTGCGGATGAGAGGAACCAAAGTAAGGCAAGCGAAAGGCCTTGGCGTTGCGCTCAAAACGCTCAAGCATGCCTCGGACCGACAGGTCAGCGATGGCCTCTACGCCCGAGCTGCGGTGGTGGGTCTGCACATAATGATCTGCGCAGGCCAGCACCTGATCAGGTCGATGCACGGTGCGTCCGCTCGCCAACATGGCATCGAACGCATGGCGAGCACCCTCATGGAGTAACAGGTAATCGCTGTAAAGCAAATACTCGCCGACCACTTCGGTGATTTGATGGCGCCCCCAGACCTTGTCAAGCAAGGTTTGAGGCCTGTGCGATGTAGGCTTCATGACAATCTTGTGCTTGAGAGGTGGCGTTTTGTAATCCTCAGCCTCACTCTAGAATCAGTAAATGAATAAACAGGCACTGCCCCTATGGCAAGACACCATATTCACTATAACCCATGCCCCCTGATATTGCATTGCGCAACGCTGCGCTCTTGGAACGCGTGCTCAACGCCACTTCCGATTCAGTACCCACGCCCTGTATCTCAGTCTGTCGAATCGATGCCATTACGGGGCGCTGCGACGGCTGCTTGCGCAGCTTGAATGAGATATCAACATGGGCCCGCTCGGGACCGGTGGCACAGCGCCTTTTGTGGCGGGAGATATTCGACCGCGCTGGTTTGGATCAGCCTGCAAGTTTGTTGCATCCCCAATATTAAAGGCACCATTTGAGCGACTCAGTTTGGGCGCAAGCTACAACAGGGGCTCGCAAAGATGCCAAGTTGGACGGGTGCTGCGCTTGCAAATACCGCACGGCTGAAAATATATTGCCAAGAAGGCTTGCAATTCGCCCAGATCAAAATGCATGTTTTGAATCCATCCATTGAAAGAAATATTGGTTTTTACAGAGTGACCGTCGTAGGCTTCTGGCCTGTGTGCTATATTGAATTTTGGTTTTAAATGACCGCAACGAACCTACAGATTTAGCAGAAAACCTCACTGGAGAAATAATGAGTCGTATCGTTCACTTGTCGCTGAAGGTTGATGACATTCAATCGACCGGAGATTTCTACAAGAAAATGTTCAATTTTCAGGACTCCGAAACCAAAAAAACCCGGGATCACACTTCGCGCCACATGACAGATGGCGTCATTGACTTCACCCTGATGAGCTACGACGAAGGTGCCTCGTCTGCCGAGTCCACGGCCGCCGGCAGTGGCCCCTGCATTCACCACTTCGGCATTGAGGTGGAAGACCTGCAAAAGGCGACCCAAGATATCAAGGCCAATGGATGTCTTGTGGTGAGTGACCCGGGTGTGATCCCGGTCAAGTTCCGCGCGCCGGGCGGCACGATTGCTGAGCTGGTCGAAATTGGGCGTTACAAGACTGATTCAGGTAGCCACCACATCAACCGCATCACCCATATTTCGCTGAAGGTCGATGACGTGCAGGCGGTGGGTGATTTTTACACCAAGGTGTTTGGCTTTCGCGACACTGAGACCAAAAAGACACGCGACCATACGTCACGACACATGACAGACGGTGAAATTGACTTTACCCTCATCAAGTATGACGCCGGCACCCAATCGGCTGAATCCAAAGCATCCGGCGAGGGTCCTTGCATTCACCATTTCGCAGTGGAGGTTGATGACCTGGAGCAGTCAAGCAGCGCTTTGCGGGGTTTTGGTTGTGACATCATCAGCGACGCCGGGGTCATTCCCATCAAATTCAAGGCTCCGGGGGGCACCACAGCCGAACTGGTGGAAATGGGTCGGTACACCCAACTCGGCCTGCGTTGATGGCATTTGGCAAGACGTTCCTCAAGCTTACCGCTGACATCATGCGGAGCACCTAAGCCCTCTGGCTTTGAACAGCTACACGCGCGCCAGGAGGCCTACATTGAATTCATTGATCCGCAGGGGTGACTTTTGGGCTGGTTTGGTTCTTGCCGGGCTGGGCATGCACATCGTCACCCAGGCCTGGGGCTGGGACTACATGACTGAAGAAGGGCCTGGACCGGGCTTCTTCCCTTTGTGGTACGGAACTGTGATGGTGGTGTTGTCGCTTTTGCTCACGATCGGTGCGGTGCTCAAAAAGGTACCCGGTAGCCAAAGCAAGCAGGTGAGTTGGGGCGAAATGCGGCGCGCCCTCACCTGCTGGGCAGCCTTGGCGATGTGTGTGGCCATCCTCCAGTACATCGGATTCATGTTGTCGTTTGGCATGCTGACTTTGTTCATCATTGCGGGCATGTTTCGCCGTCCGCTCAAAGAGGCCTTGGCCTACGCCGTTGGTGGCGGTATGGGGTTTTATGCCTTGTTCAGCTGGGCACTTGATTTGCAATTGCCCGTGGGCAGTTTGTTTCAACAATTCCTCTGAAACAGTCAGGAAAGTCGAAAGACGAACACCATGGATATTTTGAATGGGTTGATGCAAGGTTTCTCGGTAGCACTGACTCCCATGAACCTGGCCCTTTGCTTTTTGGGCTGCTTCCTGGGCACTGTGGTTGGCGTGTTGCCGGGCCTTGGCCCCCCGGCGACGATTGCGATGCTGCTGCCGCTCACCTTTAAGATGGATCCAACGGGCGCCATGATCATGCTGGCGGGCATTTATTACGGTGCCAAATACGGGGGCTCAACTACCTCTATATTGCTCAACGTGCCGGGTGAAACCTCGTCGGTTGTGACCTGCCTTGATGGTTACCAATTGGCACGCAAAGGCCGTGCCGGTGCAGCGCTTGGCATCAGTGCAGTGGCCTCCTTCATTGCCGGAACGATTGGTGTGCTGCTGCTGATGCTCGTAGCGCCGCCGCTGGCCAAGCTGACACTGGCTTTCAGCTCCCCTGAATACTTCGCCCTGATGGTGCTGGGTTTGGCTATGGTGGTACTGCTGGCCGGCGATTCTTTAACCAAAGCCCTGCTCTCGATGACGCTTGGCTTGTGGATTGCCAGCATTGGCACCGATCTTTTCACTGCGACATCGCGCTTCACCTTTGGCCAGACGGCCCTGCTAGGTGGCATCGAATTTGTCATTGTCGCCATTGGCATTTTTGCGGTGGGTGAGGTTATGGCCAACATGGAGCCTGAAAAGCCGGTGGAAATGCTGCCTGTACCCAAGGGCCTTAAAAACCTACTCCCGACTTGGCAGGACATGAAGGACTGCAAATATGCCTTTTTGAATGGCTCACTCGTGGGTTTTTTTATCGGCATCCTGCCTGGCGCCGGCGCAACCATTTCGTCATTCCTAAGCTATGGTCTCGAAAAGTCATATTCCAAGCACCCAGAAAAATTTGGCACCGGTGTGATTGAAGGCGTGGCCGCACCGGAGGGCGCGAACAACGCCGATACAGCGGGCGCGATGGTGCCCTTGCTGACCTTGGGCATTCCGGGCAGCGGCACCACGGCCATCCTGCTGGCCGCACTGGTCTTGTGGGGCTTCAAGCCGGGACCGCTGTTCATCACGGAAAGCCCGGCCTTGTTTTGGGGGCTTGTGGCCAGCATGTACATCGGCAACGTGGTTCTCCTGATCCTGAACCTTCCCTTGGTGGCTTTGTTTGCACAGTTGCTCAAGATGCCGGGTTATGTGATGTACCCCTTGATACTGGGTGTCTCCATCATCGGCATCTACACCTCGGACTCGAGCATTTTTCAGCTCGGCCTGCTGGTGCTCTTTGGCCTGGTGGGTTATGTGATGCGCAAGCTCGACTTTCCGACTGCGCCGCTTGTTCTGGGTCTGGTTCTTGGCGATTCCATGGAAAAGTCACTGCGCCAGTCCTTGATGATGTCGCAGGGGGATTTATCGATTCTGCTCAGGCCGATCCCCGCCGCATTGCTGGGCATAGCGGCCTTTTTATTGGTCGTCCCACTCATCAAAAAATTTAACGCCACCCGGGTTCAAATGATTGATTCGGAGGCTTGATGCTGAACGCGCAGAGCTTTCGTACCCCTTATCAACCACTCCAAAGAGCAGACCCATCATGAAATTTTCCAACCTCTTTTGTGTCTTGTCAGTCGCCTCCTTGGCGGGATTCGGTGGGCTCGCGCAGGCTCAGTGGAAGCCTACCAAAACATTGGAAGTGATCATCCACACTGCACCAGGGGGTGGCAACGACCTGTTGGCACGCGCCGTGGCGCAAATCATGGAAAAAGAAAAACTGCTGCCAGTCCGCATGCAGGTAGTCAACAAACCAGGGGGGAACGGCGCAGTGGCCGCGGCCGCGATAGCCGAGAAAAAGGGTGAGTCACACACCTTAGGCTTTATCACCAGCGCATGGATCGCCAACCCGCTGACCACCAGCGAAGCCAAGGTCACCGTGCACGACCTGTTGCCAGTGGCCAATCTGCTGCGCGACCCCGCGCTGTTTGCCGTGCGCGCCGATTCACCCTACAAAACGCTCAAAGATTTTATTGACGCCGCCAAGGCCAAGCCTGGCCAGTTGAAGCAGTCCGGTGGGTCTGTAACCTCTCGCGACAACATCATTCGCAATACCCTGCAGGCCAGCACGGGCGCCAAATGGGTTTTTGTATCCTTCCAAGGCGGCGGTGAACGCCTGGCCGCGCTGCTCGGTGGACATGTTGACATTATGGTGATCGAGCCACAAGAAGCGGGCGAGCAGATACGCGCCGGCAAGCTGCGTGTGCTCGCCCAAATTGCCGACAAACCGCTGGCTGCTTACCCCAATGTACCGACCCTTAAGCAGGCTGGCTTTGATGTAGTCGCGACGCCGCAAATTCGCGCTGTGGTGGCACCACAGGGCATGCCCAAGGAAGCATTGGCTTATTACGAAGACCTATTTTTGAAGCTGCACCTCACCCCTTCTTGGAAGAAATATGTGGAAGATTTCATGCTCGAAGACGCCTATTCCTCCGGTGCGGATTTGGGTAAGTCGATAGAAGTGATCGAAAAAGATATTCGCATCCAGTTTCAGCTGGCGGGCATGAAACTGGTGCGGTGAAAAGGTGTGATGGCCGAGTTGAATCGAATCGACCTGACGCTTCAAACTAGCGCAAAAAACTTCAATGGGCGGATCATGGAAACCTTGAACATTGTCAGCGCTGGCGCTGCACGGGCCGTGGTAGAGAAGCTGGTGCGGATCCGACAACAAGGCGAGGCTGGGCTGGTCGTCAATGCCCGCTTCGGCGCCGTACAAGACATGATGGCTTGCGTCATGCGCAATGACGCTGTGGATGTGGTGGTCTTGACCGACCGTTTGTTGCACGCGCTGGCTGACAACGGACTCGTCGTGGCGGGCTCTTGCCACGATCTCGGTGCAGTAGGGACCGGCATCGCGGTCAGGGTTGGCGTTGCGCCGCCGGACGTGAGCAGCCCGCAAGCGCTGCGTGAAGTTTTGTTGGCCTGTGGAAGTATTTTCTCCCCCAATCCGACCACCACCTCGGCTGGCAAAGTATTCTTACAGGCGCTGGATCAACTTGGCATTCAAGCGCAGGTGGTATCGCGACTGGTAACTTGCAGCAGCGGACACGACGCCATGGCCCAGCTGGCGCGAAGCACTGGGCCCGCAGACATCGGCGTCATGCAAATCACTGAAATCATGGCTTCTTCAGAGTTACGGCTGGCCGGCCATTTGCCAGGGGCCTTGCAAAGACACACGGTTTATTCGGCGGCTGTAGCCACCCATTCAAACGTCCCTGATCAAGCGCTTGCGTTCATCCAGCGGCTGGTGAGCCAAAAAAATGAATTGCGCTGCGCAGGATTTGCCGAGGTGCAGGCACCGACAGGTACCCCTTGAAGCCCTCTATTCACTTTGCTCTTGTGTAACTTGCCTGCCCGTTGCTCTGGCTGGTATCGAGTGTCTTTAGGCTGAAATAAACCTGACGCAAGATAAAAATCAAAGGAGTCGATTTTGAGCCATGTGATGGTGATTGTGCTGCTGGCGCACATGGGTACGACCGGGGCTAAACTGTTGCTTGCCTTGTTCGCGATCGACCTCGGTGCTTCGCCGTTGGAAGTCGGCATCACCTTCGCGATGTATTCGATGCTGCCGGCGATTCTGGCGATCCGAGCCGGGCGTTGGGTCGACAGGATTGGCGTGCGCCGGCCCCTGCTGATGGGCTGCGGCGGCATAGCCTGCGCAATTGCCCTCGTATCCCTTACCCCCGCGCTTTGGGGGCTTTACACATGCGCGATGCTGATCGGCGTTTTCTTTATGGTCTACGTGGTCGCAGGACAGAGCCTTGTCGGCAGCCTGGGCGCCACCGGCGACCGCACCCGCAACTTCAGTCACTACTCGCTGTCTGTGGCCTTGGCAGGCATGATGGGTCGTGCCGGGACGGGTGCGTCGATCGATTTGTTGGGCTATCGCAGCACTGCGCTTTTGCTGGCACTTTGCCCTTTGATCGCGCTCTTCATCGCTTGGTGGCTGCCATCTCGCAACACCTCGACGAAGGCAACATCCGCCAGCACAGCGCGTACTTCAACGCATGACCTGTGGAAGCTACCAGCGCTTCGTCGCGCGCTGATCGCGGCGGCGATCGTGGAGTCGGGCAACGAACTGTTTGCGCTGTTCATCCCGCTGTACGGCTCTTCTCTTGGGTTCTCGGCGACATTCATCGGCACGCTGCTTGCTACATTTGCCGCGGCGACCTTTCTGGTTCGAATTGCCCTGCCCAGGCTGGTTACACGTTTTGGCGAAGAAGGCGTGCTGAGCTGCGCGCTCGGATGTGCTGCGCTGGTTGGCTTACTGACCATCATGACCGCGCAGCCCTGGATACTGCTGTTGCTATCGGCTGCTTTTGGGTTTTCACTAGGCTGCGGAATGCCACTGTCTATGGCGCTTACCTATGCACGCGCTCCGGACGGTCGTGCCGCCGAGGCGATCGGGATGCGCCAGACTGTCAACAAGTCGATCGAAGTTTTTGTGCCTGTCTGCTTCGGGGCGCTGGCCGCAATCGCCGGCCTAACCCCTCTGGCGATCGCGCTTGGCACGGTGCTTTCTTTAGGGGCCGTCGTGATCGGGCGCGATGCACGCCAGCAGCGCCAGCCCTCGTCGAACCCGCCCAACGACGCTCCCACAAAAGAGCCTCAATGAACACCGCTCAACCCTAAATCTCGCGTTTTTTAAGCCGCTGTATTGACCCAGCACTTGCTGGCGTCAGACCGTTCTCATACCTCAATTTGATTCACTTGATATTCGTCAAGAGAAGGGCTGGAACCACACACAACAAGCTCGATAAACCATAGGATCTGCGCTTCTAACACGATTTAGCAATGGATGGGTATGTTGATCAAACTTGCGCTCCGAATCACTTCAATATTGGCTGTAAGCATGCTTTATGCGTGCGGTCCAAGTACAAAAAAAGAAATCGATCCATACGATGCAAGTCAAATAGAACTGAAGTCAACACCCGCTAAGACCAGTATGGAAAGGCACACTGGCCCCTATGCAGTGGGCGCTTCTTTGAACTTCAACGCCGAGTTAAAACCGCTTGACCCCTCGCCTATTAAAAATGTACAACTCGACACAACTCACAAGGTAGTTGAGATCGCGCCAGGAGTTCAATTCAGCGCCTGGACTTTTGGAGATCAGGTACCAGGCCCCGCCATTCGCGCAAAAGTCGGCGACAAAATTCATTTCAGCATGACCAACCGCAGCGATGAGACTTTGCCCGGTGTTTCCATGGCGATGGCTCCAATGATGCATTCGATGGATTTTCATGCGGCGATGGTTTCGCCCCAAGACAAATACCGTTCCATCGCCCCTGGACAGACCATTGAATTTGAATTCACCCTGAACTATCCAGGTATTTTCATGTACCACTGCGGAACACCCATGATTTTGGAACATATAGCTTCGGGGATGTATGGCGCCGTTGTGGTGGAACCAAAGGCTGGCTACCCAACAAAGGTAGACCACGAATATTTAGTTATACAAAGTGAGTTCTACGTCAAGCCAGATCCAGCTGGAAAGAAATTCAATGGCGCCCCGCTTTATGTCTTGGACGCAGACCGCCTGAAGGCATCACAACCTACACACACGGTCTTTAATGGCAAACACAACGGAATGGTCAAACAACCTTTGGCTGCAAAACCAGGCGAGCGTGTTCGTTTGTTTGTACTGAATGTAGGGCCCAGTAAAACCTCGAGCTTTCACGTGGTTGGAACCCTGTTTGACAGAGTTTGGCTAGAAGGTAATCCTGATAACCAGATGCGAGGCATGCAAACCGTATTGCTGGGTTCAAGCAACAGTGCGATTGTAGAAATGGTCATTCCAGAGGCGGGCTCCTACATCATGGTGGACCACCATTTTGCCAATGCCTCACAAGGCGCAATTGGTTTGATCTCTACGCTGGATAAAACCAAAGCGCCCGAACTTGAACACCACAACATGGAAGCCAGCGCAACACCAACAGACCCATTGGCTGTACAAGGAAAAAACGCGTTTGAGAGCAAATGTTCAGCCTGTCACTCGGTCGGACAGGGTCATAAATTAGGTCCTGACATGGCGGGTGTTACACAAAGACGCAAAGACGCATGGCTGACCCAATGGTTAACAGCACCTGAAAAAATGCTGGCCATTGACAATGAAGCCAAAGCCATGCTGAAGCAATTCAATAATATTCCTATGCCGAATCAAGGCTTAAATCCTCAAGAGATTAAGCAATATCTGGCTTATTTTCATTGGATAGATGCGAGCAAAGATAGGCATGATCTCAAAAAATCCGCGCAAGTTAAATAAACCTCATTCATGAAAAAACTTTTAAACCATTGGATAACTTCATGCTTTTTAATACCATTGAGTTTTAACACACTCGCTTGCGGCTACTGTTTGCAAGACCGAATTGCTTCAGTTTACGACCACATACTTGTTAAGCAAACAAAGCAATTAAATCAAAAAATGCTATATCTGGTGTGGGATGGCCCTGTTGACCATGACAATAAAACCAGACAAACTTTGATAGCAATGACATCTCAAATACGAGGAGTTACCAAAGGAAGCGTTCGCGTCTCATTAGAACCTCCAACTATTGCATTAGCCTATCAGCCTTTGAATATTTCAAGCGAGAAAATAGAAAATGTACTCTTGCAAAAACTAAAGGCCAAGCAAATTGTAGTTTCAGTATTACCTGAATGAGAGACGGATTAAAAATCCTAGGCCCAGATCGGTTTCGCTCCAAAAAGCCAATCAAATTGCGCTGGTGTATTGACCCCGTGAATTTCTGCCCAAGTGTTATCTTTGAAAGAATGAGCACGCAGATAGAAGACAACATCAAACGCTGGACGGCCAATCGCAAAGCGGCATGGGTCATGGAAATCATGCAAGGCAAGACCCCAGTTTCAGAGGCCAGTTGACTCATCCTGGGTTTACCCCCCTTGACGCCAATCATTCTGAGGTTCAATCTGAAAAACATGTCTGTTTTCAACAATTGAAAGGTTGCCATGCAATTCGCTCAATACAAGCCTCAGTGGCTTCGCTTTCAACCACAACTGTCCGGTCTGATCCTCGCTACAGTCGTTTTGACGATGACAGCTTGCGGCACCTCCAATTCAATTCCTCCCGTGGTGACGGTTCAAAGCCTGTCATCTCAAGAAAACATGACCAGCGGTGACGACACCTTGATCAAAGTCGCCAGAGCAGATGGCGCCACTTTGACTGGCATGAACATTTTTCTGAACAACGCTGACGTTACGGCTAAATTTCAAAAAATGGCAACCAGCAACGCCATGATGGGCCTACTGACGGGACTGGTTCAGGGCGAGAACCTCATCGAAGTTCGCAGTGGTCCCACAATTCACTCTAGTTTGAAGCTGACCACTTATCCTATCCAAGGCCCTATTCTCTATGCGCCCAAGGAGTCCACGCTGCGCTGTCAAACCGATGCTTTTGCTGTCTACCCTGGTGGTCCAACACTGACCGCAACAGCGAACACGGACCTTGATTGCGCTGCACCGACGCGCGTGGACTGGGTTTACCATGACAAGACTTTGGCAGGCACTGCTGTGTGGCAAAAATATGACCTGGCCAAACCACCAACCTCTGTGGAGATGACAACACTTCTCGACGGTACAACGGTCCCCTATATCGTGCGTGTCGAAACCGGCGTGATTAACCGCGGCATCTATCAAATCGCCGTCATTGGCGACCCGGTCAAGAATCCCAATCCTACGCCAGCAAATCCTTCACTTGGATTCAATGGGCGTCTGGTGTACCCATTCGGTCAGAGCTGCGGGGGTGGTTGGTACATCCAAGGTACATCCATGGGACCCGTTGGCGGCTCAAGTAATTCCTCAAATGCGACCTCCGGCGATTACAAGGCATTGAATGATCTTCCTTTGGGCAAAGGTTTTGCGGTAGCAAATTCAACACTCAACTATTTAGGCCAAAACTGCAACCACATTAGCTCTGCAGAGACGATGATGATGGTCAAAGAACGGTTCATCAAATCAAATGGACCTGTGCTGTACACCATGGGTTGGGGTAATTCGGGTTCAGCCATATCGCAAAGCATGATCGCTGACTCCTATCCTGGATTGCTCGACGGTATCGTTCTGCTGAATGGTTTTCCGGACTTTGCCAATACATCCAGTCTTGAGGGTCGATTGTTCTACAACTACCAACTCAACTATTCAAAGAATGGGACCACCCAAAACGGAACCTACACGCCAGTTCCCAATCAGCCCTATGACGCAACCTACGATAACGCTACGGCCACTGCCAGAGCCGCAAGCAACAAGCCCCTTTGGACCAATTCTGAAATCGCAGCGGCTTCTGGCTACTCCACCTATCACAGTGTGCGTCAGCAAGGATATACATGGGGCAACCGCACTGACAACGTCATGCGGCCTGCTAATTCAGGTGACCGTGACAACGTGATTGGCGGTGGAACAAGCTCCTCTGTCTTCAGTTCGGTGATAGCCAATACTGAAAAATACAGTCCCGCCAACGTCGTCACTTCTGCGCCAATGGGCGTGCTACCCGCCCCTCCTGTCAGCTTGTTGCCAGCCAATCCAAAGGGTTTGCGGCCCAATGTTTTTGACCACAATAAGAATACCCTTGGCGTTGACCCGGTCACTGGGTTCGGCCGCTCATTCACATCAAACGTTGGCGTGCAATACGGTCTGAATGCTTTGAACACCGGTCAAATCACGATGTCACAGTTCATCGATTTGAATAAAAACATAGGTGGCTCAGACATAGACGGTAATTTAAGCCCGACACGCATGCAGGCTGACCCTGATGCCTTGAAAGCCGCGTATCAGACTGGGATGATCATGTACGGTGGAGCGGGACTCGCCCAGATACCGATACTCAATATGGATAATTTGAACAACGAGTTCACTGGCGCTGGTGACTTGCACCTCAAGTTCTTTCAGTTCATGATCAGGGCGCGAATTGCGGCGGCCACTGGCAAATTCGATAACCATGTCATGTGGAACGGCGTTGCCAACGTGGCGGCCTTTACGCAGGATCCAAACGCCAACCACGTCTTGCCTGTGCAAGCCCCACGCGCAGCCAAAACGGGTCGGCAAGTCACCAGTTTGCAAAGTGCGTTTACCGCAATGGACAAATGGTTAACCGCTGTGGCCAATGACAAATCGGCCGACACGCAACCAACAAAGGTCGTTAAGAACAAGCCAACCACCTTGGTGGACGGTTGCTTTGGCGCTACGACGCCAGGCGCGGCTGATGACTTCATTGCTGAACCTCAGGTTTTTGGTGGTTTCAACACGGTCTTTGCCAAGGGTAACGGCAGCGTCTCACCAGCCGGGTTGGTAGGAACAGGCGCAACACCATCGCGTTGCAATGCCATGCTTCCGGCCTCTTCGTATCCTCGCTTTGAAGCGGGTGAACCGCTCACTGGACGCACAATGCAATGCCAGGTTAAACCCGTGAATGCGGCAGACTATGCAGGATACATGGCACTTAATTCGTCTTGGACAGGCGCCGCACAGGAAAAAGATCTCGCTTCTATACGTTCAGTGTTTACAACGGGTGTTTGCGATTACGCCAAACCCGGTGTGCAAGAACAGCCCTTGGGCGGAACATGGCCTCAAATTACAGGCGTAAGCCAGATAAAGTTTGGCCATCCACTCACCAAATAGCATCAATCATTGAGCGTGATGTCAGCTTGTTATCGACGACCACGATGTCACCAGCTTAAGGGCTGGTGCCGATCGTGATGTGGTCAGACAAGCAGTCAAAATCAACAGGACTGCCATGAACCGGTTCATTCTTTACACCGCACTGCTACTGTTTTTTGCCACCGCTCCCGTACAGGCCTTTGAAGACAAATACCTCGATGCCAACGGCGTCAAAATCCGCTACATAGATACCGGCAGTGGCAACGCCGTTGTCTTGTTGCACGGCGGTGGATCGAACCTCGAAAGCTGGACCTCGGAGGGCGTTGTCGACAATCTGGCCAGGGATTACCGCGTGATTGCATTCGATGCCCGCGGCCACGGTAAAAGTGATTCACCGCGTGATCCTTCTGCCTACGGGAGGCAGCAGGCGCTAGACGTGGTTCGCATTCTTGATGCGCTGAAAATACAGCGTGCGCACATCATCGGATTCTCCTTGGGCAGTAGCACAGTCGCGCAACTTCTGACGCTGCATCCCGAACGCTTCCTCACAGGAGTACAGGTCGGCGGCGCCGGCCGCACAACGCAAGAAGCCAACGATCCGCGCATCGAAACTGAAGCCGCCGAAATCGCCCGAGACTGCATCAGTCGCAGCCGCCTCATGCGCCAGGCACCGGTCGGAATGAAACCCACCGAAGAAGAAATCCAGCGGCGCATCATAATTTGCCGCGCCGACAAGAACTTCGACCCACTGGCCGTCGCTGCGTCACTGCGCGGCTACAAAGATCAGGCCGTCTCTAACGCGCAGATGGCCGCAGTGAAAGTACCCACCTTGGGCATCGTCGGCACGCTGGACCACACTCTGAAAGCGATGCAGGAACTGAAAACGATGCGCCCTGCAATGAAGTTGGTAGTGCTGGACGGCGTCTCTCACACTGGCAAAACCGGCATTCAGGGCGATCCGCGGCTTGTCACTGAAATTCGCACATTCATCGCTGAATAGCGCAAGCTGCTAATTTAATTCAGTGCTGTTTTCAGGACAGCCAAACGCCCGGTCCATCGCACTGGGCTTGCGCCCAACCAAGGCTAACTCCACTGTTTGTTGAAACGAAATTGGGGCGTATATGCCCCTTCTTTGACCCATTGCCAACACCTTTGACGGAACAATAAAGAGCCTGGCCTCATGGGGCAACTTCACCTAAAACCAAAGGCAATAAATCAACAGTCCATAAGTTGAAAGACAAAAAATAAACGTATAGTTATCTATGGGCACAGATTCAAAATAGGTAATCGTCATAGATGAACATTTCAATGACAGAGATGCTCTACTTAGAGCAAAGCCCACACCTTTTTTCAACTTTATTTTTAATTTGACGCTATGACAACTTCAACGGTTTACACACAAGTTAACCGTGTTTCTGCCGCTGTTTGTGCACAAGCACTGCAAACCAGCGTGTCAGATTTACACGAGGCCATGGGAGGCACACTGGCCAAGGCACACACCATGAGTCACCGCATGCGCCCCTTGATCACTGGCGTGCGTATTGCAGGCCCTGCGGTGACTGCCCATTGTCCCCCTGCTGATAATTTGATGATGCACAAGTCACTTTATTTGTCGCACAAAGGTGATGTGCTCATGGTGCAGTGTCCAGAATCTGGCGCTCAATGGGGCGATATGGCCGCCTTCTATGCCAAACAAAAAGGACTTGCAGGTGTTGTTGTGGATGGCTTCATACGAGACACCGATGATTTAATTGAAATGCAATCAGCGGTTTGGGCAACCAAAATAGGACCGAGTTCACCTCAAAAAACGGGACATGGCAGTGTCAACGCACCGATTGTGTGCGATGGTGTTTATGTTGAGCCTGGCGACTTGGTTGTTGCCGATGGTGATGGCGTGATTGTGATACCCATGCAACAAGCCGAATCGGTTGTTCGGCGTGCGCTCGAGCGAAAAAACAAAGAAGATGCAGTTCGCCAACTGATCTTAAAAGGTGAGCACCCCTGGCACCTGCACGGCTGTGATAAAAATTACGCAAAGCTTGGCATTCAAGATATTCAAAGCACGTGGAATCAACAGTAAGTTAGGAGCCGAAATGAAAAAATTTATTCTTGCAAGTGTTTCCATTGTGTTGTTAACCATGGTTTTTTCCAGCCACGCTCAAAACTATCCAAACAAACCAGTCAAGCTCATCATTCCGCAAGCAGCGGGCGGTGCGACAGATGTTTTTGCAAGATACATAGGCCAAAAGCTGAGTTTGATTTGGAATCAAGCTGTCGTCACAGAAAACAAAGTGGGTGCAGCGGGCGTGATTGGTACCGACTTGGTCGCAAAATCTGCACCAGACGGTTATACATTGTTGTTAACTTATGCTGGATCACAAGCAGTCAACCCCAGTCTTTATCCAAAAATTCCTTTTGATTCTGTCAAAGATTTTCAAACGGTTGCAACTGTTGCGACCACGCCTTTTTTCTTAGTCGTTGGTATCAACTCTCCAATACAAAATTTTCAGCAACTGATTGCACAAGGCAAAATCAAACCATCCAAATTAAGCTATGCCACTTCGGGCAATGGCTCTATCAATCATTTGCTGTCTGAGTCGCTCAAAGTGGAAGCTGGCATTGACATGGTTCATGTACCCTACAAGGCAATTTCAGCAGCCATGACAGATGTGATCAGTGGCAATGTTGACAATGCTTTTGGTGCGGTGCCATCTGTGATTCAACTCATTCGCGGCGGCAAACTCAAAGCCATTGCGGTCTCTAGTTCAAAAAGAAACAGCAGTTTGCCCGATGTGCCAAGCATTGCAGAGTTGGGTTTTCCCAATTTTGATGTGAGCCCATGGTGGGGCATTTTGGCGCCAACGGGGACGCCCAAAGCAGTGGTCGATAAGATCAATGCAGATGTCCTTGCCATTCTAAAAACATCCGAAGCACAAGCTTTTTTTAAAGACCAAGGCGCAGACACCTTGATCACAACACCTGAAGTCTTTACGAAGATGTTGGAGTCTGACGTTCAAAAATGGGCCAAAGTTGTAAAGAGTTCTGGAGCAAAAATCGATTAAGAATTTTTTTGATTTTTGTAATATTTCTCAGACAAAACCTGAGTGATCACTGACATGGGTATCTTGTAAAGACCCCGTCAATTTCTGCCCAGGTGTTCTCTTTGAAAGAAACACAAATGAGCACGAAGATGGAAGAAGATATCAAACGCTGAACGGCCAAGCGTTTAGCGGCATTGGTCATGGAAATCATTCAAGGCAAAACCATGGTTTCAAAGGCCAGTCGGTCCTTTGACATTGCGCCCTCTGAAATTGATGAGTGGTTAGACGAAGCCAAACGAAGCATGGAGAACGAGAAATGATCCCAGACCAGCCCACCAAAGGCCAACCCAAGTTGCAAGAGCGGTTTGTCACGCCGATCAAGGCCATGATTGAGGAGAACCCTTCGTTTGGCTACCCTAAGGTGGCGTATTTGCTGGGCATGAACAAGCACCGTGCAAAGGGTGTTTCAGTGCAAGGGCTTGCAGGTACGCAAGCGTCCGGCGGGCTTGAGGCCTCGTATCCAGGCGTTGCCGTCGGTGGCCAAAGCGCCAATCAACGCTGGGCGACTGATCTGTGCCGAGTCTGAGCGGGCAAAGATGGTTGGACCCGTTTGGCCTTGGTGATGGATTGCCACACGCGAGAGTTGTTGGGTTGGCACTTGAGTAGAAGCGGTAAATTCATGACGGCCGAGTGAGCACTGGCGCAAGCCTTGATCGCCCGTTACGGATGCTTGGGCAAGGTGCAAACGCCTTTCTTGCTACGCTCGGACAACAGCTTGGTATTCACCAGCAGCATCTACACGGCGCGGGTCAAAAGCTATCGGCGTCAACAGGAACTCATCACGCCCGCCGAGTCATAGGTGACTGGATTGGCTTTGACAACCACCACAGGCCACACCTGGCCCTGGGTATGCGAACCCCCGCTGAGGTTTATGCTTTAGCGGCTTGACCTGCTCAGAAACCGCTGGGTCATCACAGAAAAATGCATACAGACCCAATCTGCATTCATTGGGTTCAGTTGTGTAGGCGAGCTACAAAGCCAGTTAAATATGCAGCAATCCAAAGGGGTGACAATTCGACATTGACCACTTGCATGTTGCCTACCAGGAGTTTAGGCCTCATGGCTAACGGCAAATTTGTTACGTTGGTCAAAACCAGAGCGTGGAAGGGTGGTTGCCTTAACTCCATAAAATTTTGCAAAATTTTCATATTTTTTTTCTGTTGCATACTTGGAGAGACCATTTCAATAATTAAAAGGCCGTGCTTTTGATTGATCAGTTCAAGTATTGCCTCGGTGAGCGACCCAAAAAATGAAGCTTCCAAGGGCATTTTCTGTTTGCTAATTTCATTTGTCAGTTGTGTGATCAGCTTAGGTGATTCGAGGACAAAAAAGACCTGAAAGAGCTTGTTGGATTGCATGATTTTTTTCTGTCCCGAATTATTGAAAGCTTGATAGCTCAAAAGCGAGGACAGATAAATTCGACGGTGCCCACCAGGTGTTTTCCAAGCTTGTAAGCTATGGTTATTTACCAACAACTGAATGGTGCCCGTAGATAAGCACAAAAGTTTGGCCGCTTGGGTGCTAGTCAAAAACTCTGAAATAACTGGCTCTTTTTTTTCCGTAGCCGAGAATATTTGAATCATTTTAATTTCCTCCTCATCAACCTTATTCATCGAGCTCTTTTTTGGAACATATTGACGCAGCAAACCATTCAATTGCTTGCTGGCGCTCCGCTCCCAGCTTGCAAAGGGTCTGGCAAACTAGCCAGTGCTTTTGAGCGCTTGGTCAATTTGAATGTTCGTCGCAAATTCCTCACCACCGATTGCCCAGACAATCAAGGGAGGGCCAAGCCCCCTCTTGATTCACTGAACTTTCACCCCAACAGGATGGTGTGCGCAGCTGCCGTAGTGGATGCACCCGCGAAGTTGGCATCATGGGAGCCAATCAGTTCCAAATAATGACCGGCTGTGGCGCTGGTAGCGACAAACAACCACTGATTGAATCCATCATCATAAGAAACAACTTTGCCGAACTCACTTGAGTTAGCCTTCAATATATCCAGCACATGCGAAGCAAATGTTGCTCCTGTGTCTGTCACACTGCCGGTAAAGGACATGACCCCAGCGGAACTGACAGCCACTGCAGTGGTTCCTCCCACAAAAGTTTGTGCTGTAGACACCAGTGCAGAAACTGAAATAGAGCCCATTTTAAAAACGTCTGCAAAAGATGCCCCTATTGTGGCGCCCGTCACCAAGGTGGTATTTGCACCCGACGCATCAATGGTGTCTGCCAGACCAGAATGCGCCAAAAGTGTGATTGAATTATTGCCACCTCCTGCATTGATAAAGGCTCCATTCATACCGCTGCCCACGGTGATGCTGTCGTTACCGTTGCCGGTTGTGACGTTTATGATGCCAGTTCCGGTTGAAGCACTGATGGAGTTGTTGCCGTTACCCGTGTTGACAGTGATTGCACCGCTGTATGTCGTTGCATCAATTGAATTTGCGCCATCTCCAACACTGACAACGACAGCACCGCCCATGGTGCTCGCATGGATGGTGTTGTTTCCGGTGGTGAGGGTAATATGAACTGCACCAGCAGCTTGTGTACTGGCAGCATTAATTACATTGTTACCACTTCCCAAGTTAACCGACACCGCTCCTGACTGCGAAAAAGCATTGATATTGTTATTGCCATTCGAACCTAAAATGGAGATAGCGCCTGAGAGGGTATTGATATTCATGCTGTCTGCGCTATTTCCTGTTGTGACAGATACAGCACCAGACTGTGAACTGACAGTCATGGCGCTGTTAATTACGGATGCGGAATCATCAATAGCCACTGCGCCCGAAACATCATTCAAGTAGATGTTGTTGATGCCGGACACACTGTAAAGCATCCCCATAACCAACGCGATCGCGCCTGCCCCCGTATTGCCCACCACTAAGTTTTGAATATTTGACTTGGATGCAAATAAATTATCAGCTATAGCAATTGCGCCTGTGGCATTTGCATTATTCAACAACAAAGTGTTTTTCAACCCATTGCTTGAACCGGCGATAGTCACACCAACAGCAGAGGCAGGAGCCGCATACTGGTACAAATTACCACTGTATATATCCAAAAGAATTTGTGCAGAAGATACAGCTTTTTGAGCGATCAACAGATTACGAGCGGCAGTAGCCGCGTCTATATTGGACTGACTGACGGCTAAAGCGGCACCGGCATCATCGCTTGTCTCACTTGTCGCCCTGACGGCCAATAACAGGGCAAAGGCCGAATTTTTCTCGGTAACACAATCCCTTACAGTGTTATTGGCGTCCGTCAACAAGCGCTGAGCAGCAACCAGCGCTGCATTTGCTGCAGTAACGCCATCCACTTGGCCAGATGTGTAAATTGACAAAAATTGATCCGCGTTGAAGGTGGTCAGATCAGCCACAACCACTGCCGCTGCAGCGTTGTAAGCGGCCAAATCAGCGGCGGCTGTGGCAGTTTTAACCGTTGGACTGCTACTGAGGTTGGTCTGCGCAGTCTGTGCAAGGACCAACGCTGCGTTGGCAGACAGTAAATTGGTTGCTGCTTCCGTGCTGGCGATAGACGAATCCGAAACTGCTGTAGTTGCAGCAGCATCATCTATAACCGCGGCGGTGGCTAGGGCTGCCGTCTTCAGAGCCGCTGCAGCTGCGCTTTGCGCTGCAGTGTCTAAACTTTGGGTCGTTGCATCATTGACCCACTTTGTCGCAGCTATCACGGCGGTCAACGCCGCCGCCGCAGCCGAAGCGGTCGGTACTGTGCTCACGGCAATCAGTGTGCTTGTAGCGACTGCAGGGTCCGTACTGGCCGCGATGACATCCGCAGTCACTACAGCTTTGGCAGCGTTGTATGCGGCCAACTTACTGGCAGCCGCTGCGTCCTTGGCCACCTCACCTGAAGTGAGGTTGGTCTGCGCGGTTTGCGCAAGAACCAACGCTGCGTTGGCAGCGTTCAAATTGCTTGCTGCCGCCGTGCTGGCGATTGACGAATCTGAA
>Ga0114964_10000889_pt1 | contig 22260 bp, 28 predicted proteins | sample C_131016_MF_Meta_FD_92638 | JGI IMG/M metagenome (GOLD analysis project Ga0114964, IMG submission 92638) | Freshwater microbial communities from Lake Croche, Canada to study carbon cycling - C_131016_MF_MetaG | ecosystem: Environmental > Aquatic > Freshwater > Lake | place: Lake Croche, Canada...
AAACCAAATCTTTTCCTTTTCAGGAAAGGTCAGAGGCTGCGTAGTCCCACATGCAAACGGAGTCAGCGACATATGACCACACTTTTCACATGCATGAACCTCAGGCATCTGTATCAACATCTCTGGTGTGACGATACGGACATTTCCACGCAGACACCGCTCAAGAAAGGCAACGGGTGTTGTCCACCCTTCTGATAGGAATCGTTCATACGAGTGCTCAGGCATCCGTGACCAAAGAGAGTCACTCTCTGTCCATCCATCCTCCTGGAGCAGCGTCGCAAACGGAGTGTCCTTGTGCCACAGAACAGAGACGTCTCCGGGGTTGTCCCGCTTATGCTCCGCCACACCCACGCGGTCCAGGTCTTCGGGGTCGTAGAGCCAGTACACATTTGCATGTTCATAGTTCGGATCCCTCGCGCCCCTGAACACCTCGCGGCCTTCCACGGACCACAGATCGGATACGATGTTCAAGTCGTGTTCTGTGATGTCTGCGCTGACGGGAAAGACCACGGATCGATCAATCGTCGACAACATTACTTACGAGAGCGTTTGGTTTTGCGGCGAGTTTGACGCCGCCGGCGATGCGTTCGGCGTTTACCTCCCGCTATCGTTCCCTGTACCCACGTCAAGACATCATCTCGGTTGTCATTTAGAATTCGGTACATTTTGTTGAAGTCTTCTTGTTTCACAGTTTCTAAGGCTAACTGAGGTTCCTTCACCCCGATCGTTATCGGATCCATAATGTACTTCAGAATAACCATTGACCATGGTACACATGTTTCTGCACTTTTCCCTTTATTGCTCTTTTGAAGGTCCATATCATATCCCTGAAGACCTTTCGCCCCCCCCGATGCGTACTTTATATGTTTTCCTCCCGAGATGGCACTGGCAGCAGGAAGGTATGCTCGGATATAGTTGTGCCCTTTCCCTATCATTGCTTCCCCAACAACTTCGTGCCATTTCCTGACCCTTTCGTTGAACAGCCACCAGAAGGTCGTATCGTACTGTTCGAGAAACCAGATGGTCTTACCTTCAGGTGGTCCGTTCACGAAGTAAGGTATGATGTGATGCACTTGCCCTACTGAGGAAGGCCACACTAACCGTATAAGACCAAATGCAGGACCGGGTATTCCGTGCAATTTTTCTTGATACCCGACGTTTTCATCCTGCCATCCCTCTTTGAAGTCCGTTGCGAGTTTGCTGCCGTCCTTGCTGACGAACTCACACCTGAAGATGTATCGAACGTATACTCCCTCAGAACCGCGTAGTACCTTTCCCGCATAGTCTACCAGGTTAAATTTTTCCGATGTGAAGGGGATCCGGTTCCGGGTGAGGAATTTGCGAGGTTCCCCGCGAGATCGCTTCACCCCTGTACTTGGCGGAGCCGGTCCGACCGCCAATGTTTGGCTATCTGCCGCAAGTGCATCTACCTCTCCTACAGAAATAGGAGAGACATCCTCCTCCGGCAGTTCGACGAACGGTTTGTCCCCCTCTGCCTGCGAGTCCATTACCTCTAATCGAAGGTAATCTTAACGGGAACATCGTGAACCCGCACGGACTTGGTGGCCGACCGACTCAGTTCATGCCGCTTGCGACGCTCGCCGTCCTTGGGCTGGATCACCTGCGAACACGCCTCCATGTCGGCGTGGATCTCATCGTAGTGCGTATCGAGGTAGTCTAGAATCTCATCCTGAATGGCCCACTCGAAGAAGTTCAGTTGCCCCACTGTCGTATCCAGCCCGCGGAACTGGATTCGCTTCCATCGACAGAACGGGTCAAACATCTTCTTGTTGTACGCCTTGAGGTGCGACTTGTAGACCAAGTACACAATGACGTGACGGTTGCCCTTAGCCATGAAAGAAACATTGTACTTCTTTGAGTAATTGGTTACAAACCAATCCAATAGCCTGAGGCTCAACCGCGACTTGCCTGTAAGGATCTGCTCGATGCGGTTGAAGTTCTCCTGGTTCGCGTAGAATCCCTCGAGACGGTGAAGTACCCACTGCTCCTTACTCTGAATCGTCTCCATACTGATTCTGTGTTTCAGCACTGAAAATGAGTTTTCTGCCTGGACGCATAGATAAACGCATGGAGTCAGTCATCACCGAATGGCTGGGTGAACCGCCGTATACTCGACCGAAGAAGCGTCTGAAGCCACTGATTATGTTGCTCACGCTCCTCGAACCGTCTGTGAGTTATACGCGGGCTCGGCGGTTTGTGTTTACCGCATTGGAGGAGGCGATGAAGGGCGAGCTTGGGCAAATCTGGATGCGTGACCGATGTGTCCGCCGTACGATTCGCATCTACGGGGCAAATGATCAGCGTACGTCTGCGTGGCACGCTAAGCGTGGTGAGATGATCACGGCTTCGGAGGTGTCGGGCATCTTCACGGGCGGAGAGACGCGTCGTAGCCTAATTGTTCGCAAGCTTGAACCGCCTCAGCCTACCGGTGGGAATATAGCCCTTGCCTTGATCTGGGGCACTCGCATGGAACCTGTCGCGAAGGCATTGTACGAGGCTGAGACGGGATGTTCGATTGTGGACGTCTCCTGCGTCCAACATCCGGTCCACTCGTTTCTAGGTGCGTCGCCCGACGGTATCCTCTTCCCCAAGGACTCGACCGACGTGCGTCGTCGTGGCCGATTGGTTGAGTTCAAGTGTCCATTCTCGCGTCCTCAGAGCGATGGGATTCCGGAGGCCTACGTACACCAGATGCAGATGCAGATGGAGTGTACGGGCATCGACGAGTGTGAGTATGTTGAATTCAGGTTCAAGCAGATCTTCTCCTCTGAGTGGATGACGGCACCTGAACCTAAGAGTGTCATCGCAGTCTTTGAGGACAATTCAGTCGAGTACAAGCCACTCGAGATGCCGCTGCCCGAGTGGCAGATGAAGGTCACGGATCGCGAGCCACAGTATGTGTTCTGGCGTTTGCTGTCCACGAAGAAGGCGTTCCTGCCCAAGGATCCGAACTGGCTGTCCACGCATCTCCCCGACCTGAAGGCCGCGTGGGACGAGGTGCTCCTTCATCGTGCGGCAGGTACGTTGCCGCCACCGAATGTCAAGACTCCCGTGGCCACGCCTACACTTGACATTTGATGACGCCTGGAAAGTAATAGCCCACCGTGGAAAGATTCGGGTCGGCATACCACCGGTCCGGCATGACGATTTTTCGATTCGGGTTAAGGAACGCCCCCCACCACGAGAAGCTTGAGTTGGCACAGATTCCACCCGCACACTGGCTCATCAGAAACAGCGTTTCGATCTCCGATTCCGTCACCAGTGTGTAGTTCAGACCCTGTATAAAGGGGCGTTTCATCGCGTAGTCGACGTCGTTGGTGACCACGAAGACGTGTGCATCGGGGAAGTAAGTAAGGGCACGTTCGTAGTAGGCATCCAACCCAATGTCATGGAATGCATTTCCAACATAGTCGCCTCCTCGGATGTGTAGAAAGATCCCATTCTTGATACCCGGGTACTTCGATGACACGTCTGGGAACGTTAGCTTCTCCACGAAATCCCGATCAACGTACCTCCAATCTTGGAAATATCCATGTAGTTCTACATTCGGGTGCGTTTGTATGACCGATGACCAGTTGGTATACGAAAGTGATGGCTCGTTCAGTCGAACGAGAGGATGAGTATTGGAATACAAGCCCTTGAACGAAGAGAAGATCGAGTCAAAGTAACACGCCTCTGTGTGAGTCGACGGATTGACAAGTGTCTGTATATATGGCGTACGTTTTGTAGCATTTGCAACATGAGTGAGTGCAGCCAACTGGAAGAGCTGATTTCCAAGTCCACCCATGACATGAACTGTAAGAACTGGCTTCCACGCAGTTGCCAGCGATAGGTTCCAATATTCGCGATGGTCCTGAAACCTATTACGAATATCACTGTGTCCGGGAGCCTGGTACATGAGAGCTGGGTTTGGTGCAAACCATCCACCCTGCTTCATGAGTTTCTTCCAACACTGATCGGATCCATACAATGATTCGTTGTGTGTTTGTACTAAGTTTGGAAGAGCCTCTTTATAGCACGTCAATAACGTGTCGATGTAATGACCATTTACAAGGTATGAAGACGTAGTTTGTCCGTCGTATAGTTCATACGTTTCCTTGTTGATCAATGGGACAGAGGGCCCGAAATGAATCACATTGTATGGCTGAGACGCAAGTTTCTCTACGATGGGATATGCGGTGTCGAACTCATTCCATTCAACGTCATCCTCCACAACAAGTACGTTCCGCCACTTGTAGTGTTTGGCGGCATTCAGAACCGCGATATGGCTCTCTAGACAGCCGATAAATCCAGGAGTTCTCTCGATCGCACTCAGTCGAATGACCTTATTGGCAAACTGTGCAAGGACTTCGCGAACGCGAGTATCACGGTCTGTGCGGCGGTCTAGGTTAATATATACCACATGATCAACAAACTCCCACATTATCTTGTGCATACGTATTACTTTCAGGATTCTAGCGAAAGGAAGTAATGACGGTGACCTTCGTCACCGCGTTTCTCGACCTTCACGAGTCGCGTCCAAAGGACAAGTCGACCAAAGCTCGTATCGAATACTTCAGACAGCTGAATGCGACCGGTGTACGTCTCCACGTCTTCGTCAGCCCAGAGCACCTCGATAGGTTGCCACTCCTCAACAATGGAGTTGTAGAGACAATCACCCTCGAGGAACTGTACATGTACACCATCTCTCCACAGGGAATCCCCGAGAACCGGTCTGAGGTTCACGACACGCGTAACTTCTTGATTCTCATGAATGCGAAGATTGAGTTCATCAAACGGGCCATCGAGTCGGGCCACCATTCATCGACGCACTACGCATGGGCAGACTTCAATCTATATCACGTACTGAAGGACGTCGAGTCCGCGGCTGAGCTGAGGGCCATCTACTACTCAAAGCTACCGTCTACCTGTATGTTCTTCCCCGGGTGCTGGCCCAAGGGAGTCATGTGGGACTCTGTCAACTGGCGGTTCTGCGGCGGGTTCTTTCTGGGCGACAAGGCGTCTCTGTTGAAGTTCTACGATGTATACGTTCGCGAGTACCCGCGGATGCCCAAACTAACCTGGGAGGTGAATACGTGGGCGTACCTTGAGTCGCTTGGCGTGCAGTTTGACTGGTTCAAGGCAGACCACAACAAGACGATTATCGAGATCCCCCGCAACGTGATCTGTGTTCCACCCGATATGCCGTTTGCCTGGGCGTCGCCTGACTGTGGCCTACATGTGAACGGACCGATGTATCGCTACGTACTTGAGTGTATTCGCTCTCTCAACATGACTGCCGTTTTCCCGAAGTCCGACGGTGTGATCGGCGACGAAGAGTTTGACCGCATGATCGCTTCACTTGGACGTATGGAGACGGTTGTCACGCCCGGACGCGAGTACCGTCGGTTGGAAGCACTCGCAGAGAAGCCGATTATCTGTATGCATTCCTCTCGCTGCTTCAAGAGCGATACGTTGATGCTGATGCCGTGGAGTGATAACGTGTTCGACAACGGAGTTAGCTTTTCGCAGATCAAATGGGAGGAGAGGAAGTCGGTTGCCGTATGGCGTGGTGGGTCGAGCGGCTTCTACCGGCCGTCCATTCGTATGGAGGTTGTGGACCGTCTATTTGGCGTACCCAATACGGATGTCCGGTTCGTACGCGGAGGCTGGCCGATCAACGATGGTGTGATCCCGGAGTATCACTTCGGCCAGCGCATGAGCGTGGAGGAACAGCTGACATACAAGTATCACCTGGTGATCGATGGAAACACCCCGGCCTCCAATGGACAGTGGGTGTTCGCAACGGGTTCGGTTCCGGTTATCATTACGCACCCCGGCAACCGGTGGTGGGCAGATTCGGAGTTACATCCGATGGTGAATTATGTACCGGTCAAGTACGATCTCTCCGATCTGGTGGAAAAAATTGAATGGCTAGTACGCCACGATGAGGAGGCTCGGCAGATTGCACAGAACGCACTCGCCCTTTCGCAGCGAGTATTCAGTCCGGCCTTTCAGCGTGGATACATCATGAATCGCGTACGACAAATCGCCCAGCTAAGTCACTGAAGCTGTCTCGCTGTTTACCAATACGAGTTCGGTATGCGAACCATTCGGCACTGGGCTGTAGAGGCTTCCAGTACTGATCCAATAGGTACACCCAGTCCAGCATGGGATTCTCGATGAATAGGCGAGCCCCTTCTTCCCAGCGTGCGATCAGCGTGTCGTAGAACCGCGAGTGGACAATGTAGCCGCTTGTGGTCTGTACCTCAACGACGCGAACAAACGTCTCGTCCAAGGGATCGGCGGCCTTGAGGTTGTACGACAGCATCACCACATCATAGCTCGCAGGGAGGCGTGTGATCAGCTGATCCCACTCCTCCTTGTTGATTAAAAATTGAAAGTCGTCCTCAAAGATCATGACAGTTTCGTACCCACGGTCGCGGGCGAGTTTCAGTACTTCGATATGCGAAAGGTTACATCCAATGGCTCCAGGGTCGTATGCCACCGCCGGAAACCGCTCGACGGTCAGCCCCTTGTCCGCAAACTCCTGCTCGACCTCGGCACGTCTGTCTGTACGTCGATCTAGGTTGATGTAGAAGGCGTGCATTATAAACTACGTTCGGCTTGTTCCGCTAAATCGGTACGACCGGCCGCACGTGCGTTCTGGATGAAGTGCGTACGAATCGTCCAGTGATCGTGAACACTGCGGTGGTAGTTGGTGATACACGACCGATAATCGCAAAAGTACAGCGTGAACCACTCGGGACGACGATTGTGTAGATACACGAGCACCTGTTCCTCCGTATGCCCAACGCCTTCGTTGAGCTGCTCGTAGAAGATGGACATCATGCCCGTGTAGAACAGCTCCATGTATCCGCGTTGAACGGACATCAGAGTACCGGCAAGCGAACACGGTCCACCCCACTTCATGTACTCGCTCATCGGGTACAGTTCGCGATTCGAACGGTAATGAATGGCACCGCACGCAATCTTTGGATGAGGGTTCTCGATGACAGGCACGATCGCCGTGGCCACGTCCATGGCCATGTGCGAGCATCCAAAGTCTAGCCAGATGTAATGCGTAGCCGAGGACTGTTGGTAGGCCATGTACAGTGCTGGAATCTTGAACATCGTGGTTAGCACGTGGGCGGGCGTGTTACGGTCGTGCGGATCCTTGTATCCCGGAGACCGCATGCGGTTGTTGAGGATGATCGGATACAGGGTCTTGAAGTAGTCATAGTCCGCAATGTTCTTCTCGATGTACGTGGTCGGGTGCGTAGACACCTCTTCACGGATTGCCTGAATGAGCGGTTTCGTAGACGGGTCGCAGAAGATGATCATTGGGGCTGGGGCACTGAGCGTCGCACGTCCATTCGTTAAGTAGAACTCGATCGGACGCGTGGTGGACACTGCACCCGGCAAGTGTTGGAGGTTGAAGAACATCGTTACGATTGTCGCCATTTGATACTACAGTTTCACCATCCGAAAATGCGTCGCCACAACGGGCGAGTTGCTGCGAACTTGGCGTTCCATTGGTCGATCGTGTACTGACTTCCCATGCTCACGTTACATCGCGAACAGATGGGGATCAGATTGTCGAGGGTTGTAGCACCGCCTTTGCTCTCGGGGACATTATGACCACACTGGTAGTCAAATACGTTCATCTTGTTCGTACACCAAACGATCTTACACTTTGCGTTGAATCTTGGACCTACCTTTGTGATCCAGACTTGTTCACGCAGTGCCTTGGGGATTTTCTGCTTTATGTTCATTAGTATTTACTACCTCACGGCTGTATATGCGTTTACGCGGAACGGTGTCGTCATCCCCTGGACCGCGTCAACGAAGGAGGAAAAGGGCATGTGATTCGTCCGCTGCTCGTACGACGAGTGCTCTACCTCCTGTGTCCGCTGAGACTGGCTACGATCAAGCATTTCGGGATGAAACTTCTCCTGGGCACCCGACAGCTGCCAGGCGAACCAGAGGGCTGCCACAGCAACAACAAGGGCAACGATGTGAAGCATTGTTCTTCTCGGGCGATAAAAAACGAACTCTTTCCCTCTGTATGAGAAAGGGAAGCATAATGGAGGACAAGGCTCTCGCAACCCTACGCATCTTCTTCGAGCGTCGTAAGCTCGCCACGGAGACAAAGCCTCTGGCAACGGAGCTCAAGGACGTGAGTGCGTATACGATGGGTGACATCCTCATCCTCTTCAGCCAGAAGGACAAGATGCTTGATCGCGATGTGAAGACATATCTTGGGTATGCGGGTGAGAATGAGTACAAGAACGGTGTCGTGATTGTGTCTCTGTCGAAGCCATCGGAGAATCTGCTCAATATCATCCGCTCACAGTATTCGAAGGATAAGGTGGCCTTCTTCCACATCCGCGAACTCCAGATGGACATTACGACACACCGTATGTCTGTGCCTCACCGAATCCTGCCGCAGGAGGAAGCCAAGGCTGTCCTCGACAAGAACCGCGTAGTCAAGCCCGAGGATCAGCTGCCATGGATTGATTCGCAGGACATTCAGGCCCGTATCATCGGTGCGGTTCCGGGCGACATCATCGAGATCACCCGCCACAGCGATACGGTGGGTAAGTGTACGTATTACCGCTACTGCGTGGCCGACGTAAATGTTGCTTGAATACAATGTGGGTCGAACTCTTGCTCGGAGCGACACTGCTCGCGGTCCTACTGTCGGTGCAGCGTGAACACATGGCAACAGGTGTCTACAGTAAAGACACTCCTCCAACAGATGCAGAGGCGAATGAGATTTTTGACCAGATTATGTCGATGGCACCGGCCATTCTCCACAATGCGTATGCAGACGCCTTAGCCTTGGCAAAGGTGGCACTCGCCGACGCAAAGACATACGCTGCGAAGGACCCGGCAGACATGATGTTGAAACCGGCTGCGGAGACCTCCGAAGACAAGCTTGTTCTGCTTTCGAAACATGGAGTTGTTGGGGCTGTACTCATGACAGGTCGGGTTGTCAGTGGTCAGGGCCCATTTGGTCCGCCCGGGATGCCGGCACAGCCGTCGCCGGCTGCGGGGCCCATCACGGAAGAGAAACTCAAGGCACACGTTGACCGGCTGTATACTCAGCTGAACCAGCACATTGACGACCAGCTTCCGGGTGGAGGCCCGAATCCAAACCTGTCTCCGATTCAGGGCGAGATGCAAGCAAAGATCAGGAGCTACGCAGAGCAAGCCCGAACGCTCGTCAAGAAGTACGACACTCCGGAGGTTCGGGACGCATGTCTTCTCGTGTTGAAGGAGTACTATATTGATCAGCTGAAGCCTGGCTGGTCTGCCGGATCGACGCCCGCCGAAGACCCAACAGCAGCGGGCAATATGGCCGATCTAGAAACGAGATACAAACAGCAGCAGATTGTCTACAACAACATCAACGGATCGGATAAGGACGCGTTACTCAAAGCAAAGGGAGAGATGAGTGATACACTACAGCAGATGCTAGCCCTGTCTGCGAGAAGTGGATCCGAGGATCAGCAGCAGATGCTGATTCGCCGTATCATGGAGATCCAGCGTGACTACAATGGTCTTTTGGTTGCGACGGACGACCTTGAGACCCTTCGGCGTATTCACCAGTTCACCGACATGCGGGAGAGCACACAGACCAAGATCTACGGTGTGGCGTTTATTGCGTGTGCACTTGCGTTGCTTGTCATGGTTACGCGTACGCGTTGAATGCGAGAGACACGCCCATAATGATCATGAGCACGACGATACGTATCGTCAATGCACCGTAATCAACCGTCGTCGGCGTCTCGGCCTGCGAAGTTGCGAGCTCGTCTGCGACCTTCGGCCCCTGCTTCTGTAACGCCTGGGCCTTTGAGTGGAGAGTGTCGAGCTCGGGGTTCGTATCCTCGTATTCGTCCAGAAAGGTCTGAATGTACATCTGGTTCTGATTAATTTGTTCACGCATTGTCCTCAGAACTCCGTTCAGATGGGTTTCGGCCGCATCGGAGGCCGCCTTACTCGCCGTGTCGTGATCCTTCACATACGTCTTGTAGTTCTGCGTATACGTATCCAGCATCGTCTGGTAATCTGCGGAGACCGAATTCACCTCAGCCCTTCCAGACGGTGTCGCTGCCTGGAAGGTGGCATGCTCGCGAACAGAGAGCGATGCGACTGTGACCAACGCGAGTAATAGGGCCGTGAGCCACCCAACCATTATCTTGTAGGAGTAATAAAATGCCGGTCGCACAATCGTTCTTTGAACCCGGTCGCGATGCACCCCAGCGTCACATGCGTGGAGTCGATGCCTCTGAGTACACTCGCTTTGTTCGCATGGCGGCCACGGTTGCCCCGTACATCAATACCACCACGACGTTCAACCGGCCGTATGCCCGCAATGGCCAGAGCCAGCAGGCGAACTTGGATGGTCGCTTCGTCAGTGCGATCTTTTCTGGCCTGCGACCGTTTGTTGCGAATAAGTAATGAGTTGCCCAGCAGGCTTTGAAGTCGGGATCAATACCACATGTCGCATAACGTGTCCGTCGGACTACAAGTACCTCCAGAGTTCGTCCGGTGACAAGTGCGTGGCTTCGAATGACAACCGGTACTCGATTACGTTGCAGGCCATCCCCCAGGGATCGTCCACAAAGGCCTTCTCGGACGAACAGTCGAGGTTCATCACTGAAGTCATCAAGACAACGCAGAAAGCACAGAAGGATGCAGATGCACTGACGTCGACCACTGTGGAATCGGCCGTCTACGCACACGATCAGATCCGCTCGACGAACGATGTCGCTGGCACATACGCCGAGGCTATTGCTGAACTCAAACCGCTGCGTCCTCCGACACAGCCGCACCAGGATATCATGCTTGAGAGACTGAGCATCGATAAGCTCAATGCCCAAGACATACGGACTCTACAGATCTGCCTGTTCTTCATCGTGATCACATTGTTCGAGTACCTGGTCTTACCAGCCGAGATCGTACATGGGGCCGCCTTCTTTACGTTGTGTGTCGGAACGTCAGTAGCAATCTATCTCTCCAATAGATAATGGGTAATCAGCAGTTCAAATGTCCGGCCGAGACAACCTACGGGGCAGCACCGTTATCGTGTGTCATGGCGTGTCCGGACGGGTTCGAGCTTCGAATGGTAGAGGGAGCCCAGCGGTGCGTAAGCAAGGTTGAACCCGAGGTATCCGTTCACCTAACTGCATTGTCGGCTGTTCCGCGAGATCTGAACGACCATTCGTCCTTTTCAATCTCCGACCTACAAGAGTCACATCCAGACGAGTATACGCGATACTCGGCCGAGAAGACACGTTTCACAGACGAGATGACGATTGCTAAAGGGCAAGTGAGTCACGACGCAGAGGTGGCAGCCGCTGCTAGGGCACTTCAAACCGTCGAACCGGGAGCGGCGACAGACGCGGCGAAGGCAAGGTATATGGAACTCACGAGCAGCCCAGATACTGCGGCGTATGCGGCGGATAGGGCCGCGTCGGCAGCAGCACAGAAGGAAGTCGATCGCTTCATTTCCGAGTATCAATTTCTGGCCAACCAGTCTATGCAGCAACAGGGCACGTTGGACTTGATCACGGGTGTCAAGGACAAGCTGCTGACCGTCAAGGACGACATGGAGTTCTCCGTGGGTACGTTCGGAAAACAGGTTGACGATATTCGCAACCAGATCAATATCAACAAGCGGAAACGCGAACAGGCGATGGATTATGGCAAGTGGTTGTCAATGGCCCTAAACGTAGCGATCGTCGCAGCATTGCTCTTTGCGATCTTCGTCTTTGGGCGGAAGGCGTTCCAGCGATCCAATCTGCCCTCTTCGACCCCATCCATGGGTGCCCCCGCCCGTCCGGCAGCGACCGAAGATACAACTGCCTTCTTCAACGCATTCACCAAGTATCTAACTGCGTCAGCACCTCCAGCAAAAAGCGTATGAGTTGGGTAATGGAGGTCACCGACCCTCGCCCCGTAACTGATTTCCAGAAAACAACCTTTTGCGGACATCCACGTGCACACGTGCGGAAGGTGTTGGTTCAGACGATCCAATTAGGTCATGCGGATTACGCATGTTATTGGACGCTTGAGCTGCTCTGCTCCGGTCTTGTGCATAGTTTATGGGACTCGTTGTTTGAAGCTGCGGCACTTCACATCAACCGAGCTCAGCCCAATGTGTTTCTGTACTTGGCGACTGCGTACGAGAAGTATGCCCCTATCGAAGAGACGTACGACATTCGCAACATGACGCGTATCCGCAACCATCCGGACATTCGCAGAATGGTCTGCGAAGTCGCGGCGACTCTGGCGTTATGCCGTAAGAATAAGCTGATGTCACTTCCGACGATCAAGCCAGCCCATGATTTCAATCCGGTCACCATTCAGGAGAGCCTCAAGTCGCCTTCGAGGTTGTACGGTGCCCAGGTATTGAAACCGTCGGACCCCATGCCGGTGGGCGTCCCGATCAATGAGTTCTGTTATTGTATTCGCTCCGACGTGCGAGACCTCACGCGGGCCTTGTACTGGATGTCCTGGGTGTTCACATTCTGTCGCGAACACAAGAAACAGACGAAGACCAATCTCCTCTTCTACAACCGCAATGACGACTTCGTCTCGGCGGCGGATGGTACGCATCCGGTCTGGCTCTTTTGGGACGCGATTCGAAAGAACAGCCCACCTAACGTACGGGAGTATACGGACGTGCTCTACCGCATCCACAACCTCCGCTGGTCTGCGGGCGACAAGGGGAAGCGGTCACTGTTGATCGCGGCCGTGACGCTGCTGTGCGAAGGGTCGTTGGACACCACGCCATGTACCCCCACGCTCCAGGTGTCAACTGTCCTCAACGGAATGCCCGGTTGGATTGACGCAATTGTCAAAATGCAGAAGTCCTTCGCGTAAAACGGACTCGCAGAGAGTACAAACCAGAGATGACAGACAAAATGTTCCGTCCTTGCTTTTCCGCCACTCAGGTGGCCGGTGCCATCGGCCGCCACAACTACCAGAAGGTTCACCAGGTCATCTACGATGTCTTCAAGAAGGACAAGACTGTTTGCGGACGCATCGAGGCCATTGAGAAGGCTCACGACCGCAAGCCCATCAACAAGTTCAAGGGTGCGATCCTCAAGGATCGCGATATTCAGTCAAGCGTGTTCGCGGCCCTCGATGACTGTAAGGTTGCCGATGCCGCAGCGGCTAAGGACATGGTTGCGACGGAGGCACTGATCACGGCCGAGCGTGTGAGCCATGAGCTTGATATGAAGAAGGCCGCTGGCATCGAGGTCTCGTCTGTCGAGATTCAGGCTGCCGCTGAGGCGGTGATGAAGGCAGCCGAGGTCAAGAAGGAGGCTGCGGTCGCGGTGGCGGCGGCCCCGTCGGTGGACGTCACTATGGACCGCGTGGAGGCGGCCTGTAAGAAGGTGATTCAGCGTACGCCGAACATGTCGCCCGAGATGGCGACGCAGCTGCTCTCGGATGCCCGCGGGGAGGTGGCCAAGAAGCGTGGGCTTCAGAACGAGGACAAGATCCTCAATACCTACGAGGCCGACCGTAAGGTCACGGTGACGGAGCGGAACACCCGTATGCTGCGAATGGAGACGGAGCATTTCGTCCTCGTTGGCCGGACGGATGGATTCGTCGCTGACCTGAACCGTGTGGTGGACTCCAAGGACCGCACCACGTATTGGAAGACGGTGCCTGTCTACGACGAGATCCAGCTGCGTGTGTACATGCGTATGATGGACGCAAAGGACTCTGAGCTCATTGAGAAATTTCCGAATGGCACGAAGCGAAACACTGTATTCGTGAACGACGAGAGCGAGTGGGCGGATATTGAGGCGTCTCTGAACCTTGTGGCCCGGAAGATGAACGATATCCTCGCCGACGAGTCAAGCTTAGAGAATATCGTCTTCGCAAATACAGTGTAAGATGAAGATCAGTGTGACAATCGAGACGCCCGAATGGGCTACGGGCACAAGTACGTCATACGAGACCAAGTTCCTCTACACGGGCAATGGTCGTATCGACGTACATGCGAAGGTCTACCAGGCGTTCCAGCACGAGGACGCCACATTTTTCCTGTTTGAGAGACCATTCTCCGGAGGCGTGGTCTCGCGGTCGTATTCGGTCGAGTATGCGACCGTCACTGAATATTCAAAGTCCCCTCGTCGCTGGAAGGAGGAAACACCCAGCAGTACACAGTACTTCGCGGAGATTTCGCAGTAAGAAAAGGCCGCCGCAAAACAAATGGAACCCTTCGACGTGCTCGTGACTGCGATGTCTTCGTTGGTGATGCTCATTGTGATCCATCTTTCAGTCTTCGGAGTTATTCGGTGGATGTACCCGCCTCCCCTGCCTGCCCCTCAGGTACGGTTCGCCGAGCCTCCACCGCCTCCGCCCTCTTTCACGGAGCCGCCGCATATGAAACAGGAAGTCAATGTACCAACGTATGCGTCGCCTGTACCCGTGGAAGCCGCTAGTGAGGAAGGGGGATCTGACGGGGCAAAGCCATCGAGTGCCGCAAATGAACGGCCTTCCTGGTTGGTTGCTGTTGACCCAAAGACCCTCGACAAGTGAAGCCGTCGCGATCAGCATTGACGACAAGGGTGGACATCAAGAGGAGCTGACGATCGTGATGGACGAACGTATGTGTTGCGATACGATCGTGAGGACGGTTCGTCTGTCAAAGGATGTTTTCGTGGTCTGCGACATTTGGGCGATGAACGGTACCATCGTACATCCGCTCATGACATGGACGCAACGCCAAGAGTGGATCGCAGAGTGTTTGCGTCTGTTTCATCAGCCTGATTTCACAGCATTGTTCACACTCGCGGACGCTCCCGTTGGGACGCTGGTTCGTGGGTATGAGTATTACGACGACCTTCCGGGCACGGTTGGAGTCTTTTCGCGTGAAGAGGTAAATGGGTGAAACTGGAACCTGTGGCGGCCGTCGCCGCACAAAGAAGCATGCCCGTCGTCGCCGTCATCGCACACGCCGTGGCGGGTTCGCTCCCGCGAGTTTCTCGGGTGCGGTCGCAGGAATGAATGGACAACCTGCGGGTGCCGACTTCAGGGCGATTGGAGTGTCGGGAGCAGGCCCCGGATACGAAGCGAGTTCGTATGGCCAGAAGGGCGGTCGCCGTTCCCGCCGTGGTCGCAGGGGACACCGTCGCTCTCGCCGCCGCATGCGTGGGGGTGATGCGTCCGCAATGGGCGGACTGGGTCACGGTGGAGTATCTGCGTCCTTTACGGGAGGCGACTCCTTAAAGACCGATAGCGGAGCGGATCTCACGGTCCGCGGGTTTGGAGGCACATCAACGCGTGTCCAGTGATCGCACCACCGCATCGGCCCACACATAGGGCATGTACTTGGAATCGTTGGTCACAATGAACGGCCCGCCGACCTGTGCCGTTCGCAGCCTCATTCGCTGCATCTCAAACCGTAGATCAATATACTCAATCCATTCCATCCAGACGCGATGTGCCGTCATGGCCGTCGACAGTAACATAAACACGTCGCCCGAAGTAAAAAACATGAACAACGCAATCAATGGCATGAGAATCATGTCATTGAGTCGTTGCATTTGAGCCGTAAACGACGGCGGGATACAGATGTCGTGTAAGACGATGAACCGATCGGCGGATTTAAACGGATCCATGTGCCTCGATCCTTACTCCCTCGTTGGGAAACACAATCTCGTTGTCAGACGCTGTTCCATTCCCGTACCGGATGTCCATCTTGGGGTGGGTCTTGAGGAACATCAGCAGAAGGTCGAGACGGATCTCGTTGCCGGGCATGATGTAGTGGCTCAGTGCCAGGGTGATGTAGACTTCATTCGAGATGTCACCAATCCACGTCCACGGAGTCTTGACGGGGTCGAACGGGTTTCCGAGGTAGGGCGTGATCGGCTCGAACTCGTAGAGGATGCGGCGACGCATCTCGTCGCCCTTACGCCACTCCTCGACGTAGATGCAGTCCTCGGGAACATGGGTCATGAGGGGGTCGTACTCACTGTACTCGCCGAGAAGATACGTGCGGTAGATGTAGCCGCGGTCCGTACGGCGAGACGCGAGGTAGCGATCGAGGGCAGAGAAGGCACGGAAGAGGCACATTTTGACTTGAATGAGCCCAGTCCAAGTAAGCGGCAGCGGATCCGTTTTCAGTCCGCGATCTGAATACCCTTGCGTCCCATCTGTGTCAGCAGGACACCGCCATTCGGATCCGAGGCAGACTGTGCCCACTGCGTCGAGTAGGTATTCCCCCACGGGTTGCCCATCGCACCTTCGGTCCACGACTGCGTAGCAGGCGTGATTCCGGGCTCAGGCGGCTCACCGGGTCCAGGGGGATTGTGCTGACGGATGCTTCCGCCGTCCGTGAACGTCTCCTTCGTGTCTCCACCCTGCATCGAGACAATCACGATCTCGTCAAAGTTCGAGCCCATCGATATCGCAGTCGCAAGGGCCGTGATCACGAACGGGGTTGCGACGACGAACCAGGAGACAGGGGAGAGCCCAATGCCGCAGAACGTGTCGAGTACCTTCACAACCGCAAGTCCGAGAACCAGCTTGATGATGAATGTCACCCACATACCCAGCGACAGGTCAAGACCCAGCTGAATGACCAGGAAGATTAAATACAGCAACGCAGGTGGGCACAATGCTTCGATGAAACGCATATTCACGTACTTATTGTAAACCATACAAAATATGGCTGAGGTTGCCTTTATCCAGGACGCAACGGGATGTACATCTGCCGAAGCCGAAGCCGCACTGACAAAGTATGGAGACCCGGTTTCCGCTGTAGATGCGATGCTTCCCAAGACGACCGTCTCGGGTGCGAAGCATATCCCCCCGCCCCGTCAGATTGATACCGGTGCGACCCCCGAGCAGGCTGAGTTGTGTGCGTCTGGTCGGAATCTGATGGACAAGCTTACCGCTGCAACCTCAGCCGCCCAGACGAAAATCCGATCCGGGCACTCGCTGGCGGGGGACGCAGTACAGCCGGCCGGCCAGGCTCGGCCGGAGTAGGGGCTGCCTGAACCATCTGCTGAACAACTGCGACAGGGTACTCCTTCTGAAACGCCTCCATCATCGTGGCAATCCGATTCGCCTCTGTGAAGATGTTCATTGAACGCACATGCCCGATGACGTCCACCCGCTTCGCATCATACGTCTCTTGGTTATCAAGGGCTTCGATGGCCGAAATCCACTCTTCCGGCACATCGCGTGTACACCCAATACCTGCCGGCATGATCCATTCCTCGACGCCCTCCGTACTGCCCACGATGCCCACATTCTCCGTCGCCGGTTTGGAGTAGATCACGGGGATTCCATTGTACATGGCTTCAACTGCGATACGACCGAAACTCTCATAGTACGACGGAAACAGCAGGACGCGAGTTCGCTTCAGGATATTGCGAATGTCGTCGTCGAACGGAATCCATTCAATGTTAGGTGGGGCGGGAGGTAGCCACAGCTCGCCATAGTACGGCTTCACTCCAAGGAACTTGCGATTGGGCATACGCTTGGCCAGCTCGATGAACTGATGAACACCCTTGTTCACATTCGCATTGACGAGCGTGATCATATCGCCATCGGGAGGCGTCTCCATGCGAATCTTGTCCTCCTGCATGAGCGGTCGAACGACGCCGGTGCGAACAATGGAGTGAGGAAACGGGTTCACGTGCTTGTGGAAATGACTCTCCATCGTGTGGTTGATGAAGAGGAACATCTCGACCCACTTGTTCGATGCCAGGTCGGTCAAGACGTTATACCGCCCGTCAAAGTGGGCAGTCACCGCGATGGGACGGTTGTATCCACGGGAGTTCACCTTGCGGACATACGGGAGGCAGGGTGCGTGGGGACAGACCCACAGCTCGCTCGAATCCAGGAAGGATGAACCCGCCGAGTAGTGCATGAAGCGAAACCCACGCCATGTACCTCCATTGTATCCCTCCTTCGGTTTCTCGATCGTCAGAAATACGGTCATATGACCGCGTCTCTGAAACTCGGTGGCTAGATCAATATCGTGGAGGAATGCACCGCACAGGTCGGGCATTCGGTTGGCGAAAAACACCACTCGCATTATGTAGAACCGTCGACTCGCGTTTTCTTAATTAAGCGTGTAGAGTCACCTCCCCACGTCCACGACTGAATCCAGTTATTCGGATTGCCGTGCTCGGACTGCTTGACAGGGATCAGTGGCTGGTAGTAGTTAGGGATCGTCTTGTCCATGATCGTCGACGCCTCCTTCTTCGTCCGCTGAAGCTGTGCGTGGATGAGCGATGACTCGTCGCCTACGGAATCCGCCTGACGTCCACGTCCCATGTTCGGCGTCGTCGGAAACGGGCGAATCCACAGCTGCTTCGGGCCTTTCATGCGAAGACCCTCGGCATCGCCCCAGCGAAGATCGGTGTTCGTATCGATCGTACACCCGTCGCCAAGACCGTACCCGCCGCGGGCGATCATACCCGGCTGATCCGCCATGGCCGACGCTGGACTCAGGGCACCTGTACAATCACTCCCTCCAAAGAAGGACGTCTGACGGCCCAGTGCCGCCTCATTTGCGAAGTTGTGACCCTGGATGTGGTCCTGGTCAAGGTTGCCACGAGTGCTGGCGAAAAACCAGTCAACGGTGTTCGATGACATACTCTTATCATCAAACCCAGAAAGTTTCATGGAAAACGGACAGTCAAGGTATAAGCTAAGTAAGGAGTACTATGCAGCCATCCGATTGGCATGAACATGACAACAAGGGACAGTACGTCGTCGATGTCTTTGGTCGTCTTCGTGACCAAACGGTCGCCTGTGTCCGGATCACGGGGTTCAAGCCCTACTTCTACGTTGCCGGAGCAGACCCTGGTGGAGGGGAACGGGTGTCCAAGTACGATGTCATGGCTGGCTTCGACTGTCTGAAGACAATCGATGTCTGGAAGGTCACGTGCCGCTCTCTGTCCGAGTACCACAAGAAGGTCCGCGAGCTGAATGCGGCTAAGCGAATGCTCTACGAGTCGAATCTGCCTCCATTCCTCCGTCTCTTCCACGACCGGAACATTGGACCTGGGTCTCCGATTCAATTCTTCGGCGATGAGGTGGATATGCCCATGGATCCGGAGACGGAGGAGCCCCTGTATTGCGTGGACGTCTTCTACATGTGCGACTGGACAACGCTCAAGCCTGCGGTGGGTAGTATCCCGCTCAAGGTGGCTTGTTACGATCTCGAGATGTACTCCAAGTCGGGAATGTTTCCTCAGGCTTCACAGGATCCCATTGTCCAGATCGGCGTCTCGTACCGCTGGTCAGACGACCTCATGACGCCGACCTCCAAGAAGGTCTTCGTGTTCGGCAGTGTCGATCCGTCCGACGAGCCGGGTACCGAGTTCGTCCCCTGCAAGACGGAGGAGGAGATGCTCTTCAAGTTTGCTGCCTCCGTTCGCCGCGAGAACCCTGACATTATGGCTGGGTACAATACGTTTGGTTTTGATGACGCCTACATCGAGGACCGATGTAAGCGACTGGGCATTCTCGATGAGGTGAACCTGTCGCGTGCCCCTATGGCCAAGGCCCGCGACACCGGCGGCAACTACTCCATGAAGTTCTCGGAGACGAAGCGGTTTGAGCTGGCGTCGGGCAAGTACGACCTCCGTATGATTGCTATGCGTGGGCGTCTCTGTATTGACCTGCTTCTGAACATGCGTCGCGAGCACAGCCTTGACTCCTTCAAGCTGGACTCGGTGGCATCCGTGTTCCTTCGCGATAAGGTTCTCGAGTACAAGCAAAATGTGGTCACGACTAAGAGCACTCGGGGACTACGCGTGGGTAACTTTGCCCGCTTTGACCTTGTGGGAAATACTACGGATCCGTACCGAGATGGCGAAAAGTTCAAGGTCGTCGCCGTCGACGGAAAGACCTTCACCATCGCCGCCCCCGCCGACCTCTTCGCTGACCTGAGCGACAAAGAACGGAAGTCCCTGGAGTGGACCTTCACCAAGGACGACGTGGAGCCACATGAGCTATTCCGGCTTCACGCAGAGGGTGGTCCCGCCGGTCGTGCGAGGATTGCCCGCTACTGTATTCAGGACTGCGACCTGGTCCTGACTCTGATGGGCAAGCTGGATACGATCGTCAATGCCCGCGGTATGGCCGATGTGTGCAAGGTTCCCATGCAGTTCGTGCTGATCCGTGGCCAGGGAATCAAGATCTTCTCGGCCGTCGTCTATTATGCGTCTCAGCGAAACCAGATCCTTCGGACGCAGCCAACGTTTGAGGGCGAGTCGGGATACGAAGGTGCGGTTGTCATCAGCCCGAAGATCGGGATGTATCTTGACCAACCGGTGTCCGTTCTGGACTTCAATTCTCTGTACCCGACCAACATGATCGCATACAACATCTCACCCGATACGCTGGTCAGCATGCGGGTGTTTGACTCAAACGACAAGCAGGTTGACGCATTGTGTGAGGGCATGACGTACCCAGCCATGCAGAAGCTGAAGGCCGCGGGCTACGTGCTTGATGAGGTCGAGTACGACAACAAGGAGACGGGTGGAAAGACGGTCTGTACCTACGTCCAACCCAAGGCAGATCAGCCCATGTTGACAGGCGTCCTGCCCAAGACACTGGAGATTCTGCTGGCAAAACGAAAGGAGTACAAACAAATGATGGAAGATCCTAAATACGATGATGCTTCTCGCTCTGTCTATAATGGTCTTCAGCTTGCTTACAAGGTCGTCGCCAACAGCGTGTATGGGCAGACTGGTAGTCGTACGTCTCCCATCCGAAAGATGTGCGTTGCCGCCTGTACCACCGCCGCAGGACGAAAGGCTCTGTTCCTCGCAAAACACATCGTGGAGTCCGAATTCGGAGCTGAGGTCATCTACGGGGACACAGACTCCATCTTCATCAAGTTCCCTACCAAAGACCTCGCAGCTTCCATCAATCTGGGTATCAAGGCAGGAAAGCGAATCACGGAGCAGTGTCGCCGCCCGTACAAGATCGCGTACGAGAAGACACTCTTCCCGTTCATTCTCTTCTGTCGAAAGCGCTACGTCGGCATGAAATACGAAGAGGATCCGAACCCGAAGACGGCCAAGCGCATGATGATGGGGATCGCACTGAAGCGGCGAGACAGTGCACCGATCTCCAAGGATGTGTACGGCGGAGCACTGGACATCCTGATGGGAGGAGGGACTGTGACACAGGCTCGTGAGTTTGTCAACAAGATGCTGCGAGACATGATCGACAACAAGATTCCGTTGGAGAAGTACATCATGACCAAGGCGCTGAGCGATAACTACAAGGTGGAGATGCCGCATCGGATGTTGGCTGACCGCATGGAGGCTCGGGATCCGGGTACGGCGCCCAAGGTAGGTGACCGTGTTCGCTACGTGTTTGTCCAAGAGCGATCGAAGAATGCCAAGCAGGGAGATCGCATTGAGCATGTGGATTATGTCCGTGCACATGGATTGGTTCCGGATGTTACGTTCTATATCACGAACCAGGTGCAGAGCCCACTTCTCCAGCTGTTCGCTCTCTGTGTAGAGCAATTGAGTGGATACCACGAGCCATCTCCATCCTATGCAAATATGTACATGAGGCTTCGCGAACAGATCTACGCCAAGCAGCCAGAGCTGACGGATGTTGAGTTGGACGAGGAGGCGACACGTGCTGTCCTCAAGCTCAAGGAGAAGCAGGTGGATGCACTCATGTTCTTGAAGAGCGTTGCCTTCACTCGTCAACCGACAATTCATGGATTCTTCAAGAAAACGGAAACCACAAAGTAAACAAGATGGGATGGCAGCCGAGATGACGCCCCGCCCCGAGATCGAAATCACCGACGAGAAGGAACTCCCCTACATTGTCGAGCAACGCAAGTTGTTCCTCGAATCCATCATGATGGAAACATCGCTTGTCTTCGACGCCGTCTTCGAGGCCTGGCGCCAAGTTCATTATCTGCGAATGGGTACGCGCGACGAGTATGTCAACCACAGCGAATTCATGAAGGCTCTCGAAGACCCTGATCCCTACGAGTCATCCTACGTCTTCTTCTGCCTGGGTAAAGCGGCTTTCGAGAACCAGGCACAGTAACTCCAATGTCCAACCTTTCTCACGGAGTCATCGCAGTCATCCGAGACCTCATCGAGTCAGAGACAACCTTTTTTCGTACGGCTGTCGCACTTGCTGAGCCGCAGCGCTCTCGTATCCTCGCCAATCATTCGCGCATGACACATGATATTCTGGTCATCATGCGTTCCATGGTTGCGCCACCGCAAC
>Ga0114964_10000890_pt1 | contig 22254 bp, 30 predicted proteins | sample C_131016_MF_Meta_FD_92638 | JGI IMG/M metagenome (GOLD analysis project Ga0114964, IMG submission 92638) | Freshwater microbial communities from Lake Croche, Canada to study carbon cycling - C_131016_MF_MetaG | ecosystem: Environmental > Aquatic > Freshwater > Lake | place: Lake Croche, Canada...
CTTATGGAGATGAGGGTTTAAGCCCAGCAAGCATAGGTGCTGGCAGGGCCGCACCCAAGGTAGAGCCTGCCGTTGCTGCCAAAGCTATTGCTGCAGCTAAACAAGCAATCCCACCAGAGAAGCAGGCTGGTCTTGGATGGGAAGACCTGATGAACTTTGGCTTGCATCTTATGGCAGGTAAGTCACAATATGCCATGCAGAACATTGGTGAGGCTGGCATAGGTGCTTTGGGCGCTAAAGCTGCTAGGGAGAAAGCTGCTTCTGAACAGAATAAAGAGAAAGCACTGTCTGAATACTATCGCAGTGTTGCCGAGTCCAAGGCTGATATGGCAGATACGGCAGAAGGCAAACTCAGAGCATCGATTGCAACAGCAGCAGAAAAGAACTTTGAGAAAGACCCCAATCTTGCACCTCTTCTTATGAAACAGAAACTGTATGCTTTCAACACTAAGCCAACTCCAGAACAAATTGCGGAGCAGGCTAAAGTTGCTGGTCAGATAGAATCGATTAGACAGTTCCATTACAAAAATGCCAGAACCCAGATGGGTATTGAAGAACCCTCAACAGCAAAGTTCATGGGCTTCTCACCTGCCTAACATATGCAAATCGCAAAATTCCAGCTTGAAGATGGGCGTATAGCCAACTTTGAAGTTCCAGATGGAATTTCGCCAGAAGCAGCGCAGCGTTTAATTGCGCCTCAGTTGGCTGAGTTGTCAAGGACTCCGGCAATTGCACAGGCCCCCCCTACCACTCAAGCGGCCCCGGAAAGGACTTGGGCGCAAGTTCCTGCTGATATAGGTGCATCTGCGTTAAAAGGGGCCGGGGAGCTTGCTCAATTTCCGGGTCAAGTCTATGGCCTTGCAACTGGAGACTTCTCAGAGACTGGACTATATGGGGCTGCTAAAAAGCTTGAGCATTATGGGGAGTCGCTAAAGTCCCCCGGGCTGAAGGCGCGAGAAGAAGCAAGCCAGCAGCGTGTTGCCCAAGCAGAAGAAACTGGTGGGCAGTGGTCTGCGTTTATAGCAAGTATTAAGGAAGTTGCTACCGATCCAGTTCAACTTCCAAATTTCATCATAGAACAATCTCTGCAGTCTCTGCCCTCTATGGTAGCTGCATTGATTCCGTTCATCGGCCCTGAAGCTGCTGCAGAAATAAAAGCCCTTCAAATTACCGCTAAGACAGCAACTAATGCCTTGGCAAGAAAAGCAGCGGAAGAACAGATAAGGGATGTTGCTTCCAAAGCAGCCGTAAAGTCAGGTGCTCTTCAAGCCAAGGGTCTGGCCGCTGTACAGCAAGGTGCAGACATTGGAACTGGAACGTATGAGGATACTTACAAGAAACTTATTAGCCAAGGAATGTCTGAGCCAATGGCGGCTGAGAGGGCTATAGGTTTAGCTAGGCAATCTGGAGCAACGGCTGGAGTTATATCGGTTCTGGCGCAGAGTCTTCCCGGCGCACAGGCAATGGAGAAGATGATTGCTGGACAGCGTACTGGGACTGCTGGGCGAATTGCAACTGGACTTGGGGTTGGCTTAAAGGAGGCTGCTACTGAAATTCCAGAAGAAGTGGGCGGCAAGTTTGTACAAAATGTTGCAATGCAACAGATCGATCCAACGCAGTCATTGACCGCTGGATTAGGCGCTACCGCTGGTCAAGCTGCTCTTGGCGGGTTTGGTTTGGGTGCAACTACCGGAGTAACGTTAGGTGGTCACCAAGAAAAAATACAAGATGAAAAAACGCAAGCAGAACTTCTAAAAAAAGAAGCTGACTTTGAAGCGCAGAAAAACAAAAAATTAGCTGAAATTAATGCCGCTGGAGTTACTGAAAGGGTTACAAGCCCACCCAAAGCAGATGTAAACAACATTGTTGGTGATATCTCCAAAGATGAACTTCACCCTGAAATTGTTCAGCACATAAATGATTATCGGAAGGTAATGGGATATGCTCCCCTTTCTTCCTACTCAATTGAAGATGTGAAGGATGCCATGCCGGGGACAACCCCTGAGCATCAGCAGGCCATCATTGACAGCATCCTTGCTAACAAGACGAAGTATCGTGGTGATGTCCAGTACACACCAGACAGTCTGCAAACAGCAGCAGCAGACAAGAACATTGACACCAAGACGCAGGGCTTCAAAGACTTTCTAGCTAGGACAACTGGCATCGAAGCTGAGCCGCAGATGTCGCAACAACAGCTTCATGCTGTGGTTACTGCGCTCACAGCCATGCCGAAGTCTGATGTCATCAGGTCTTTGCCTGAGGGAACCAATGCTACCCGCTTCTCTGATGCTCAGTACAACAATGTAGTCAGTAAGCTTCAGAATGAGAACCTTGGGAAGTACACCCGGGATGATCTGGTTGCCAAGATCAAAGACATCTCCAACCTTGAGAACAACAAGGATGCCCATGCCATCCTGAACAAGGCCATAAAGGATGATGAGATAGATGTAAACAAGACTCCGCAGTACGATGTTGTAAACCCTGCAAACAATGAGATCATTGCTTCTCCTTCTAAGAAGGATGTGGCCCAAGCCCTAGCGGACAAGAACAAGTTTGAGATGCGTGAGAGCGAGAAGGAGAACTTCTCTTTGCCGCAGAAGGAATCCTACCTGCCCATTGGTCTGGAAATCAGGGAAGAAGCAGTACAAGATGGCGAGAAGCCTGCTGGCTTTGAAATTCGTGCTGGCGATAAAGTCCTGTCAGAAGCGGCAACACAGGAAGAAGCGCAGCAAAAGGCAGCGGATTTTACAGAGGTGCGTAGGAGTGCGTTAGACGAAGCCACCAAGGCTATGTTTAAACTGCAATCTGGCATAAGCGCCAGCAACAAGATTCTTACAAAGCTTGAAGCTACGGGGAAGATTGGAACTCCTGAGTACGCCAAGGCTAAGGAAGCTCATGATAGGTTGCGGCAGGATTCCTTTAAAAAGATCAATGCTCTGCGTCAGGATGCTGTAGGCTACAGCAAGCCTGTGAGCGTTGCGCCTGTTGCTGCAAGGCCGCTGATGCGTAAGGCACATGCCGTATACGAAAAAGGCATAAAGAAGACTGTAACGTCTACACGCATGGCAGCAGAGCGCCATATCCTGTCCACTGCATCTGATGAGACATTAAAGCAGATAGCTGCGGATAAGCGTCCCAACCGGATGACCACCAAGGCGAACAAGGAGTTAGCTAAACGGGGTGTACCTCAAAGGGATGAGGTTGCAGCTAAGGCCGAGGCTGCGGAACTCACGCAGATACAGCAGCTTGAAGCTTCCCTTATTCCAACCCTTGCAAGGTTCGGGCTGAAGGATGTTGGTCTGAAGGTCATGAAGGTCATCAATGGCAACGAAGAAGGCTCCTATGAGGCGAAGCTGATCAAGATTGCTCTTGATTCAACAAACCCCATGAGGGTTCTGCGTCATGAGTCAATCCATGCTTTGAAGGCGCTAGGGTTCTTCACCCCCAATCAGTGGAAGGCGTTAGAGAACCAAGCGCGTACACAGTGGATAGGCAAGTATCTTCAGGGCAGGAACATCAATGGCGAGAAGCTGCAAGCTGGGCAGCAGTCCCGCTATGACGCATACATGGATGTTTACAAGGGTGACATGGACGCTGTTGTTGAAGAAGCAATAGCCGACGCCTTTGGGGACTTTGATGTAAACGGTGCGCCAGCAGGAGCTATGGGAAAGTTGATGGACATGATCCGCAACTTCTTTGTGTCCCTTGGTAATGCGCTAAGAGGTGCAGGCTTCCAGACATTTGAAGATGTGTTCGGCAAGGTTGAGCGTGGAGAGTTGAAGGCTGGTAAGGCTGAAGCTGGTGGTGCAAAGCTGTCTGTTGGTGAGGAGAGCAGAGGCTACAAGCTTGAGATTGAGCGTGAGAAACGCAAGCTTGCTAGATCAGCATTAATGTCAGAAGCTGAGTTCAATGCTGTTACCCGAGATGCTAATGAGCTTGGCCTGTCTGACGCAAAGTTTAATGTAATTTTTAAAGATATTCTAAAGGACAAGAAAAAGTTTCCAGCATCTCAAGGGTGGGCTAGATTGGAAGTCATCGGCATTGAATCAAAGCTTGATGACAATGGGGTTGTTATTCCCGACTCCGAGTCACCTAAATACAAAATAATTAGCTATGGGTATAACGTTCCTCCCGGTTCAACCAAAGCACCGTCCAAGATTGATCAAGATTGGTTGGAAAAGGTAACGGCCCAGTTTCAATCCCAGATAGAGAACATTTACAAACGCGCTGCTAGGGGTGATGTAAACGCAAAGAACATCATTGCTCACAAGTCTTGGTACAAGAATGTTGCAGCAACATTGCGCGAAGAGTACGGCGGCTTTGGCGACACGCTGGCCGATCTTCTTGGGGCTACAAGCCCAAATACTCCGGTTGATACCAACTGGAGATTTTCAATGGATATCATGCGTCGATTCGTCAGGGGCGACTTCAACGCAGACATGGCTAAGTTTGTAAAACACATAGATGAAGGGAAGGCCGCATCGGATTTCCCGGCTGCTGACAAGATCAGGCAAGTAAGCCAGAAGCTTTACGGAATGAATTCTACAAATTCCATGCTGGCCTTGAGTGACATGTGGAGGATGATAAAGCCGGGGCAAGCCCCTAAGGCTAGAAACTTTGCACTCAATCTGATAGGCCAGTCAAACATGGCGACGATTGATGTGTGGGCTGCGCGTATGCTCAGGAGAGCAGCAGACATAATTGATGGGAAGTACCCTCGTATACCCCCTCCTGCGGAAAAGGGTGTAACTGGTACATGGAACACCGATGCCACCTCGGTTACAGGAGCATTCGGTTTTGGCGCTGAAGTGATGCGTAAGACCTCTGACAATCTAAAGAAGAAGGGGATACTGATCGACCCACCAGACCTTCAAGCTATCGCATGGTTCGCAGAGAAGGAGCTTTGGGGAACCAAGGGTTGGACTCCCACAAGTTTTGAAGGTGGTTCATTTGAAGAAAGAATTGAAGCACAACCAGCAGAACGCTACATTGCTGGTCATGCCATTCAAGCCGGGGAGGTTGCACCTTCTCAGGTGGACATCAATGATTCACAGAAGAGGATTCTGGACATCTTGAATGAGGACAAGTCTGTCATAGCCTCTAGGTCTAAACAGACCAAGGGCCTGTATGGTGGAATCGTCGAGCAGTCCTTTGACACCGAATGGGTTGTGGAGAAGGGTAAGTTTAAACCTGAGGCAGTCATCTCAGAAATAGCACAGATATCGAAGGATCACGGACAGTTTGACTTCTTTGTTTCAAAGGTTCTCGGCAAAGAAGAGAAGAGTTTAAACGCTAGACCCGGCGTGGAAATATATTTCAAGACCAAGCAGGACATGGATGCGGTAACTCCGATCCTTGCTGCGTTTACATCTAAAGGCGTAGACGGCTTCACAATGGCTGTTGATCCAAGGGCCGCTGATGGTACTGAGCAGTACATGGGTATTCGGCTTCAGTACGTTCCAGAGATTTCCATGCGCTGGGATGCTGACCTTCGTAGGCAGCTATCTACTCCGGGACAGCTTGAGCAGGTCTTGAATGACAAAGAAAAGCTCCTAAATGACATCGTAGCGCAAGTTGCAGCTATGAACGGTGTTGCAAGTGCTATCACTATGCACTATGATACGTTGGTCATAGGAAAGGAAAATTATGATGAATACATTGCAGGAAAGCCTGCCGCTGGAGATAGCGAGGCTGGAGCAAAAGTATGGTTCGGAGAACCCATACGTCAACATGTTGAAGCAGCAGCTTCAAGATACAGGGCCGCAGAAGCAAGACAAGCAGCTTTGGACGCTGCAAGCGGCACGGAAGCCAAATTCAGCATTCGATCTGCAGAACCTGCCATTCGACCCGGCGGTGGAAGCGATGAAAGAAGCGGCGTTGTACTTGGAACAAAACAAGAAGGGTCAGCCACCTTCAACGGAGTCCACTACGGAAGAGTAAAGACCGACAAGCTAGATGCCACCAAGTACGGCACTGGCTTGCAAGGGTCAGAAGCCCGTAGACTGCGCGATTACTGGGATGACCGCATCAAGAAGCGGGTCTACTTCTACATTCCCAAGTACGATGGAACGATGCCATTGCCAGAGTCAGGCATTGGCGGTTATGTTTACACACAAAGATTCAACAACATAGCCAGCCCTGCTGCTATGAGCAAGCTCTATGCTGAAGCTAGGGGCGATGCAAACACGATGGAAAGCCTAGTCGTTGACGCTGGCTATGATGGCTACGCTGCACCGTCAATGGGAATGATGGTCATCTTGAACCATGATGTCCCTGTGAACTACGAAGGTATCCGGTCTGAGTACGAAGCAAAGACGGGACAGGCTGGCGTTCAGAAGTTTGAAACAGATAAGTTTAAACAGCCTAAGCTAAGTCTCCGCGCACCCACCACACCTGAGTTTAAACGCTGGTTTGGCGATAGCAAGGTTGTAGATGAGAACGGTGAGCCGCTGGTGGTGTATCACGGTACTCCCTATGACTTTGTATCTGGAAGATCGCCTGCCACTTTTAATACTAAAGACTTTGGCGCGTTGCTTGGCAAAGGAGCATACTTTACAGCAGACCCTACTGATGCAGAACAATATGCAGGCAAAGCTGCCTATGGAGGGAAACCCAACATTATTCCTGTATATGTAAGTTTAAAAAATCCTTACATTGCGGATTCTATTTTTGAAAAACTTCCAAAACAAAACGAACTTTCTGCCGAAGGTTATGACGGCGTTCTGTTAAAAAATAAAGATGGTTCTGTTAAATGGGCGGTTGCCTTTGAGCCAACTCAAATCAAATCAGCCACAGGCAACATTGGAACCTATGATCCGACCAACCCTGATATTCGTTTAAGTCTTCGTAGCCAGATCAATGCAATGCCTAACGGTGCTGCAATTCTGACCAGACTAAACGAAACCACTACCGTTAGAGATGAAGCAACTCATGCCCAGCGCATGATTGATGCTATCCACCCGCGCAATGCTTCATCCTACAGGCAGAAGCTGATCTACCGCTATCAACGGATTGGTGAAGGCACTCGCGCCAGAGCATTGACTCTTGGTGAGCAAGAGCTTTTAGCTGATGTGAGCGCAGAGGCTGCTGCCCTGCAATCGGATATGGCCGCAGGTATGTCGGCATCAGCCCTTGGAATCGGAGACAGGAAGGGTGGCATACCCGTTTACAAGAACGGATACACCACCATAGACAACTCGGTCAAGGGTGCTGTTGAAACGTTTGTTCCGCTGGCTAAGAGCGGTGACCCCCTGATCTACCAACTGTACCAATACTGGGCAGGTGTTAAACGGGGATCAAGGCTGATGGCTCCATCCCCCGGTCATCCCAATGGTAGAGAAGAACTGTTTACAGAGGATGACATAACCTATGCAAAGCAGATTCAAGCCGACCACCCTGAATTTATTGATGTACAAAAGGACTGGGTAGCTTATAACAATGGTCTGGTTCGCTACATGGTGGACACAGGAACTATCACAGAAGCTGCTGGTATAAAGTTCATGGAGCATGGGGACTACCTGCCCTTCTACCGTCAGCTTGATGGTGAGCGCACAGCAGGCCCACAAATCTTCCAATCTATAGCTGGAGTGAAGCCACCTAAGGCACTCAAGGGCGGCAAGGTAGAACTTGCTGACTTCCTAGAGACAGTGGTAAGGAACACCCAAGCTGCGATTCAGTCTGGCATGAAGAACGTGGCTGGACAAAGGGTTATCAGGGACGCTGTAGATACAAAAACCGCAGAGAAGCTTCCTCACTTCCAATCTGCATATGATGTTGTAACCATCATGGAGAAGGGGCTGAAGACATCTTACAGGGTTGCAGACCCATTGCTCATAGAGGCAATGAAGGGTTTAAACCTACCAGACATTCCATTCCTCAGCATGGTATCTGGCCCAGCAAACCTGCTGCGTAACATGGTTACCAAAGACCCCGGGTTCATGTTAGCCAACATGACGAAGGACTCCATAGGAACTTGGGTTCAGAGCGGCACTAAGATGAAGCCTATCACCGAGACTGTAATGCAGTTCGGCAAGGCACTGGCTGGGAAATCCAAGGAAGTTGAAGCCCTGTTAAACGCAGGCTTCGGTGGCTATGAGTTCTCCGGCAATGTAGAGCAGAACGGCAGGGACTTAGCCAAAGACCTCCGTAAGAAGTCAGGGACAAGAACCACATCGGAGACAGCCTTCAGGCCGTTTACAAGCCTATGGGGTGCATTGGAGAAGGGTTCACAAGCTTCGGAACTTGCAACCCGTGCAGCCGTTTACAAGCGGGTCATGGATGAAACAGGCAATGAAGCTGAAGCCTTGCATCGTGCATTGGAGGTGATGAACTTCAACCGCAAGGGTAACTCTGCGCTTATCAGAGTCTTGACCGCAGCAGTGCCATTCCTGAATGCGCGTATACAGGGCCTAGACCTCCTCTACAGGGCTGGGTTTGGTCAGATGGCTATGAAGGATGCCAAGTCCATTCAGAAGGCTTTCTTCATTCGTGGTGCAACCCTCATGGCTCTGTCCTGCTTTTACTATGCAATGACTCATGACGATGATGAGTACAAGAAGCAGGAGCAGGAGACTAAGGATAATAACTGGCTGATCCCATTATTGGGGATTAAGATACCGATCCCGTTTGAAATTGGTATTTTGTTTAAAGTGATACCTGAACGGATCATGGCGTATGCCTTCGGCTCTGACACTGGGCAAGACTTCTTGCAATCGATGGGCCGTCAGATATTCTCTACCCTCGGGTTCAATCCCATCCCGCAGGCTGTGCTTCCTATCGTGGAGAATGTTGCTAACTACTCGTTCTTCACATCCAGAACCATAATCCCCCGCGCAATGGAGGATATTGATACTAAATTCCAGATTGAACAGTCCACCTCTGGTCTTGCTATGAAGATTGGCAAGGAAATTGGCATGTCTCCAATCAAGATTGACCACCTGATCAACGGGTACACCGGGACTATGGGCGTTTACATGAGTTCTGCATTGAACTCCATCTTTGATTCCAATGATGACTCGACCCGGGCTGATCTGCGTCTTTACCAGATGCCTGTGATTAAACGCTTCATGCTAGACCCTGATGCCAAGGGAACGGTCAGCGAGTACTTCGACCTGAAGAACAGCGTTGATAAGGTTGTACGAACATCCAATATGCTTGAGAGGGATTTCAACTTCAAGGAGATGGGGCCGTATGCTACGGAGAACATAAAGATACTGGCTACGCAGGACTATGTAAAAGACTTATCCAAGGACATGAAGGAACTTCAAGAGTTTAGCGGCATGATCCGTTCTTCAAACATGGACTCTTCATCTAAACGAGATGCTCTGGAGAATATCAGTAAGGCGCAGAATGCTCTTACCGCAAACATCCAGACCATAAGAAAGTTTACACAGCAATAAGATTGTTATCGAAGAGCCAACCGATTGTCTTTCGGTGGGCATTCTCCCATGCGTTTAAACGCTCTTCTCTAGACATCTTGTTGCCCTGATCTATCTCTGCGTGGCAGGTAAAACAGAGAGCAGCGATCCGGTAGTCATGGGCTTTCAGTCCCCTGCCTTTTCCATCTCGCATCTGATTTGAATGAGCAGCGACTACAGTGCCATCTTCCCTGCCGCATTGCTGGCAAGGAGAGTCGCGCAAGGCCCGTAGCAGCTTATCGCTTCTGTACATCATGTTTAATCAGGGATCGGTAAGCTTCAATCGCATCCTTCTTGTCAGCCATGAGTTGCTGGATTAGGTCATGCTGCGTCTGTAGCTGTAGGTAAGCCTCATGGGCAAATTTTGCCAATGTCTGCGGATTCCACGCAGCAAAGTTCGGGGGTGTACTCATGACTCTCTCAATCCTTCCAGAATTACACGACTATCTTCCCGGTTTAAATCACGAATTGCATGAAGTTCTATCTGCCGTACTCGCTCTCTTGTTAAATCAAATGCCGTCCCAACTTCTTCCAGCGTCATTGGATCACCACCACCAATTCCATAACGCATCTCTAACACCTTCTTCTTGCGGGGGCTTATCATATCCAGCACCTCGGCCACCTTCTCCTTCTTCTCCCGATCAAACACAATTTTCAACGCTTCATTAGAACTAAGCTGAAGGTCTTCCTTACCGACATTTCGAAAAGATGTATTGTGTTTCAACTCCATTGTTAGTTGCTCTGCCGTCCACAACTCGGTAGGTAACGCGCAGAGTTCTTCCATCAGTTGTTTAGCTACGATAGAGAATGAACCACACCGCATTATTGGTGGAGTTTTTAAGGCAATAAGCGCGGTGACTCCGCTTGCGGATATGTTCTTATCCCTACAGAATCTTTGTATGCTGGTGTAACCCGCCTTTTCTATGGCTTCAAGGATTAAGTTGTTGCGTACAGAGACTTTGATGCGATATTCATTCATAGCAATGCGTCTTCCTGTTTCCTGCGAACTGCTTCTCTATGCATCTTTTCCAACAGCTTTGGGTCTACCCTTAGGAAGGGATCGAACCAATCTATCTCTTTTTTCTTGGAGTGCTTCTTCTTTGGTTTGGAAGGAGTGTTCATTGAAGCAGATTCTTTTCCTAATGACATGATCTTTCTTTATCCTTGTATCTTTAACTTCAGTTGGAGAATTGCAGATAATACATTTCATTTAATTCCATGTGCCTCTTCTACCAGTCGGACATAGCGCGTCATCCACTCGCCCCAGCGGCGCTTAATTTCTGCGTCAGGAATTGGCGTTAGCTGTTGCCAGTCTGTCTTTGCCAGCACAAGGTTCAGCCGCCTGTCGAGTTCGTCGAATGCCTCGTCTTCTTCGTCTTTCATTCTTCATCTCCGAAATGTTCATCTAACTGTTCTGCCGTTAAATGATCGTCCAGAGTATCTTTCAAGAAGAAGAAGTTAGCGCATTCACTGACAATTAACATATCAAACTTTTCTTCTTCCAACTCCCGACCTATCCAATTGCCAAATTCGTCCTTGATGTCACTAGCCTGTTCAGCAAGTTGTTTAATTCGTTCATTCATGTGTTCTTCTCCTTCAGCTTGTCCTGAATCTGATCCATCAGCTTGCGGGTATATCCCTTGATTGGCGTGTCACCCCATGATCCTACGATTTCTTTAATCTCATCGTCGGTTAGGTTGACCCATTGGTGCTGTGCCATTTTATTGACCGCTTTGTCTACGCTGGTCTTCATCTGGTGCTGTGCGCCATCAACGAACCCTCGTTCATAGTCTGGGCCTTGGTCAAGTCTTGGTTCATTGGAGATGTACTTGCGTCCATTGGCATCCGTCATTACGCGTTCAGCCATTGTTCTTCTCCTTGAGTTTGTCTTCAAACATTTTGCAAAGAGTAATTGGAAACATCAGCCCAACCTTGCCAACCCATGAATCGTGTACAAGTGTTTCAGCTTGTTCGTATATTTCATTTATCTCGTCATCCGTCAGCCCTACCCATGGGCGTTTTGACTTTCTTGGGACAGGCTTCTCATCTTTCCCAATCACCCAAGTTACGCAATTATTCCCAGCACGATTCTTACGCTCTAAAAGAATTGGATGATGCTTTATCTTTCCTTCTTTCCACAAGTCAGTGAACCGTCTACGCACAGTGTTTATCAAGCCACCATTATTTTCTACAAACTCATCTGGAGTTAAACCGTTTGCACCTGCACACCCTATCTCAAAAATAATTTTTAATTTGGTGCTGTCCATGCGTTTAGACGCTTTAACAAAAGCATCAACTTCAGTCTGCAATCCATTTCTGTGGGTGTGAGTGTTTAAATCATTCATTGTTCTTCTCCTTGAGAAGTTTTGCTACTTCGTCCATCATGCGTTCTGGGTATCCAACATTTGCCGCAAATATATGGTTAATTTCTACTCCGGTCAGCCCTACCCATGTCTTTCTAGGTGGTACTGATGCCAACGACAGCATGTCGTGTACCTGCCTCAATATCTTGCAAGCGGAGTTGTTTGTTTCTATCCACTCACGCTCAGGCTGCGGCGGGGTACAAGTATGGATGTAATTAACATCTCCTCCTCTTCGTTTGCCGCACCGGGGGCAGAAGTTTCGTTCTTCAGTCATTCTTTAACTCCCTTAACAATTCTTCGCCTGTTAAAAGTTTGTATTTCCCGCTACGTGGCGGTGGTGCTGGGTGAGTTTCTAATGCCGCCATGATTGTTTTGATGTAATAACTTTTTGGCAACCCGTGCATGTAGTCAGGTGCGTAGGCAATTATTGCTCCAAGTGCTTCTTTAAGTGCTTTGTTCTTCATCTCGCCCCCAAGAAATAACCAGCGCAGAACCCGGTAGCGAACACCACCGCGAACACGCCGACGATAGCCAGCCCCGTCCTTACCACGCCAACCACTGTGTCGGTGTAGGAGTGTTCAAACCCCATTGGGAAAGAGTCTTTCTTCAGGTACTTGTAATCATTCATACGCTATCCCCCTTGCTCTGTATGTTTAAATGCTCCATAGCACCAAGCCTTGTAGGCGTTGCCCAGTCTGTCTTATAAACCTGTCCGTCCTTGATGTGGCTAAAGGTCGGAGGAGGGGCTTCCCCCTCCAGCTTTCTCCTTTGTTTAAACGGTTCTTTAATGTGCATAATCTTTTTAAGCTTATCGCTTAATACATCTGGAGATTTTGCAAACATATGCACAGGTGTGGTTACATTAACCTTCACTGTAATTCCTTCCTAAGCACTGGTACTGCAAGCAGCCATTTGTCACCAAGAAACCTGACAGACCTAATCCACTGACGCATATTATGTCTATTGGTATGCCTTGGTGACAACGGATTATCAAAGTGTTTCCTTACCCTGATAAGCATGTTGGTTTTCATTCTTCTGTCTCAACCTCTTTATAACCAACCATCTTCTCACCCATCCAGAAACCATTGACGCTCCGGAAGAATCCTTTTGCAATCATTTCTTCTTCGTTTAAACAGTCACGTTTTCCATCTTCGCGGGTAACTCTGTGCAAATCAAAGGGCCAGTTGCTGTTGAAATAATCAGAACAACCGGGACATTGATTTTTATTGCCAAACAGTCGCAGCTTGGATTTCATGCTGTCCTCAGTACGGTTATGCGAGATGGCACTCCCTTTTCATGCTGTATTTTGGAAACATAATTACCGCTACCCCAGTGGCGTATGGCATAAGCGCACATACTATCCCGAAGCCTTGCTGCATCTTCCCGTTTACATGTAATGTTATACAGGCCACCAATTACAACTTTAGGCATGTGCTTCTTGAGTTCCTTTCTGAAAGGGTTAGCCTTGTTCTTCCTTGTCAGAATCTTTTTAACGGCTTTTGGCTTCTCTTCTACCTTGACCACCGCCTGTACCTCTGTCTTCTCTGGAAGGTGTATCTCTGCCATCCCCCTCCTGATGGATTGGTTGTCGTACTTAATCCAATACTCAGCCCCGATTGCGCCAAGTATCCGCACTGCCCTGTCAAAGGCTAACTTCGCAATGTCCTTATCTGCCTTCTGCATGATCTATCTCCTTAATGAATTGTTTCTCAATCTCCTCCGTTACCAACTCTGCAAATGATTTCCCTGATGGGAAACGCATCTGCGCTCCTTTGGTGGTCTGTGCCACCTCAACTGCACGCTTCAACCCACCGTTGAATCCTGCTGTATAGGGATCACCTTGCGCTAGGGTTGAAGCCAAAGCCTCGCGTATAACGCCAGTCATCGTTGTCTTCTTCTTCTTTGCAAACTTCTTTAGCCTGACAATCTCTTGCGGCTCCAAGTAAGACATGAAGGGTTTGTATTTAGAAAGGGTCATCTGGAAACCTCCATGATCCATATTCTTTTTCAAGCAAGTCAAACAGATTCTTAGCAGACTCGTTGCCATTAAGTTCTGTCCTCGACACAATGCCACATTGTTTACACAGTGCATTGGCCGCACCATCCTCCGATCCATCTGCGCCGTGAGCCGCAGCCATGAACCGTTGGAAGTAGGGTTCCCGGCAAAGCATTCCCGCCTTGCTAACCCTGTTGCCGTACTGCATGGCAGATTCATCATCATTGATTCTGACAAGCACACAGGCATACCTAGCCCCGACAAAGTCCCGCAGTAATTCATCTGGGATTTCATCGGGGTGCAGCGACAGCGTCAAAACGTAACCTGTACGGTCTTGCTTCAACGCTACCTTCCTAGCTTCAAACTGGAGTGGCATTTTGCTTAGGCGTTTTAGAGACAAGCTGCTTCTGGTCTATTTCCCTTTGATTGATCAGGTAGTCGATGACATGACCAATGGCTGGTTTAAACCCTAACACAGGAATCAACTCAGCTTGCAGTTTCATAACCGCTTGGTAGGTTTTTTCCTGTAGGCTCACGGTGCGTAGTGCTGCTTTCATGATCACCTCAGAATGGGACATCATCATCTATAGGCTGCTTCTGTGCAGGCTCTGCCGCATTGGGATCAACCCAGCGATTGACAGCCAAGGACAGGTAGGTAGCACCAGAGTTCTTGCCCACCCGTTTCCACCCAGAGATGCGGAAGACAGTCAGACCCTCCTCTGTGGTCTTGGTCGCAGCCTTGTTAGACAGGTCAATGACAAACTCACCAAAGTAGTCAGGGGAGCTGCTCTTGTTCTTCGACTGGGTAGCGAACAACTGACCTGAGTCAGGCAACGGTTTAAACTCTTCTTTCATTTTGCTTCTTTCATTTTTGCCCTAGCTTCGCTAAAGCGGATTAAAACCTGCGAATACAGGTCGGGATGGGATGCCTTCATCTGATCAAGTTGACCTTGATTCTTCTTCCAGTAGCTGACCAAGTCTGCGTCAGTTGTGTTCAGCTTTAAGTACTCCACGATCACCTCACCAAAGAGAACCATTTTCGCGTCATAGGCGGCTTTTTCCTGCTCTGGAGCACCAACTGCCTTAGCCACGGATTTAACGGCCTTCTGTACGCTCTGCCCCAGCTTCTCAGCGGTCTCTGGCTTTAGTTCCGGCTTCGGTTCTGGTTCCGGCTCCAGCCTTGGCTCCTCTGGCAAGTCTTCACCAGCGTAGATGTACAGACCAAGACCGTGCAGAGCAATGGCCTTGACCAAGCAGCGCATGATGGCGGTGTTTACATTGAAGCTATCGATGATGGATACCTGATCCTTGTTGTACTTGTCCTTGTACTGCCTGCCCTTGACTGAGATGGGAGCATTCTTGTTGTCCATCACAGGCAACATACAGGTCATCGGCTTGCCAAACATGGTCATCGTCACCCAGACCATTGCCGTGTCGCCAATGACCATGTAAGGGTTGTCCCCAAACATCTTCACTTCAAAGGTGGCGGCAGGGTCTGCGATCAAAGCCTTGGCCCATGCCCATGCCCATGACAGGTAGGTAAGGCCGTTCTTCTTCTCGGTATGCTCGTTTACATTGAGCTTGAGCAGATCAACTTGGGTCATGCTTGACTCCTTTGAACTGGTCGCACCACTGGTTGACGCCGCAGTAATTTCCTGTGCAGCAGGTAGACTCTCCAAGCCTTGTTTCGACATATCCTTTTTCTTTCTGGGCCAGCAGTGTGGCCTCCTCTTTAGTTTTAAAAACCCGAATCGCAGTCTTGCGACCCTCGCGCTTCACAGCGTAGGTGGTTTCCTTCTCCCACCTTTCTTCTTTGGAGCAGAGCGGAAGTGCCTCTCCAAAGTCACTCGATACCTTGGAGTTCCTATGCTCCTCCAACCTTTGCCGTATGTACAACTCTGTCTGAGCAGAACCCCAGATGGGCAGATCAATGGTGACAACTGGACTTGGGGGGTAGCCCTCTGTACTCATCTTGTGCCTGCTCCAGTCCCGAATGATTGCCATCACCGACAGCTTGATGACCTTCTTGCGCTTGACTGTCTCCACGAACCACTTGTAGATGTTAAGTTGCGTTTCCCAATCCTTGGTATCGGCCATCACCTTCCACGCAGAGGTAACCTTGTAGTCAATGATCACCGTGCCTTCTGCAGTCTCCTCTTGAACATCTATCTGCCCACTGATCCTGACTCCATCCACTTCTGCGAACAGTCGCTCCTCCGTGAGGTGACCATCTGTCTTGCCCCCTTCTAAGGCCAGATGCACCATTGAACCCATCAGCGTCCAGATCATCTCGGACACATCCTTCTCCATCAGATGACCGTACTGTTCTTGCAACCTTCTGATTCTTGGCGAGGACATTAGCTCCGTTGTGCTGTACTCACTGTTCCCTTTGCTGTAAGATTCCTTGCTTGCCAGAGTGACAAATGTCTCTGGTAGACCGTACTTGTTCGTGATTTTCATGTTGCTCCGGGGGTGTTGTGATGACCGATAAGTCTAATGATAGTGCTAGTCAACCACATTTGCAAGTGGTTTCAATAATTATTTTTGGTGAGCCTGCCAGCAAGGCCAACTCAAGGCGGGTTGTGAAGTTCGGAGGGGTGTCCCGGCTGATCAAGTCTGAGAAGGCTTTGGGCTATTCTGCTATGTTTAAACAGCAATGCCCTGTCAGCGATCCGCTTGTTTCGGGGGACTTGTGCGTAACCATGCACATCTACTACGCCTCGCGGCGTCCCGACTTGGATGAGAGTTTGATCCTAGATTTGCTTCAAGGATGCGTTTACATCAATGACAGGCAGGTCAAGGAGCGGCACACCTACTGGCATCTGGACAAGCTGAACCCAAGGGCAGAGATCGTGGTAGAACAAAAAAAGGCCACCGTATGAGGGTGGCCTAAGAAGGGAGAGCAACTGCTGGCAAAGAGCAAACCAGCAAGGGCATTGTACCAGTGTGTTACCCCAAATCACGCATTTGAGGTAACTGATTTTCAGTCTCCATGCAGGTTGAAATCTTTTTTCAGAAAGATGTTGCACGGCCAGAAAAACTGTGCTACAGTACGAACAGTTGGAAGTAGACCGCCGACTTGAAAGCTGATAGATCAGACTCCGGCCCCGTCATGGGGTTGCAACCGTGCATCATGTGCAGGGTAGCCGTTCTACACGGGGTCTGTTCTATCAGCTTTTTTGTTTTCTTTCCGCATCCAACCCACAGGCAGGGTTGCTGAACCATCGGAGCCAGTCATGGCTAGATCAACGGTGCGGACTCCATCCGTTAGTAAGAGGACAACCCGCCTGCGTGGAAGCATAGGGTTACACGGTAACTCCATGAGGAGCGGTGCAACTCCGTAACAATCCGTGGGGCTGGTCTTATCTGCAAGCCCGGGGTTCAGTGCAAGCTGACATGCAGATGCCGATAGGCGGTGGAACCATTCTCCTTCCTCCTCGCTGTTTACAGTGGGGTAGGGGGGTCTTTGGGTGGAATTTATCAACGGCCCCTTAGGGCCACCGATAGGAGGATACAGGACTGAGCAGTTTTCATATGGGGGTTAGGAGCGCCTTGTAAATGTTAACCTGACTTCCCCTGTCACGCAGGCTCAGTCCATCCTTGGAACTGTGCTGACGGGTATTCCGCACTGCGAGGGGGGGCGCAGAATTTACATGACCCCCCACCTATTAACCTAAAGGAGTTCACATGGAAGAGCAAACAAAGATGAGAGATGTCATGGCTATGCAATTTGCTGCGGCTTTGATACAGAAGGGTGACTACACCAACAGCTATGAAATAGCAAGAAAGGCTTGCGAGATGGCGAACATCATGGTGGTGGTGCTAGAGGAAGAGGCAGATGGGATGACTCCGTGATCATCCATTTAAACGCAGCAGAGCTATTGTTGTGTGTACATGCCGCCGGAGTGCGGCAGGGGGCCAAGGAAGCTAACAACATCCTCCACCATTCAAAGGCTGCTGATACCCCGCCATTTGAGTTACATTTTTTAGGTCTGATAGGGGAAACTGCTGTAGCCAAAGCCATAGGGTCGAGTGTAAGATACGACATTACATTGCTAGGGGATGGTGGCATCGACATGATGTTTCGCGGACACACCATTCAGGTCAAGACCCGGGATCAGCGCAGGGATGACCAGATGTTTTACTTCAATGATCTGTCTGAGTTCAGCGCAGAATGGTTCATCCCCTGCGTTCTACTTTCACCAGCATCCGTTGATGTTGTTGGGTTCATAAGCCGTAAGAAGTTTGAGACAAAGATGTTTACACATAACTTTGGGTACGGGGATAGGGTCTGCGTCAGGGCTGATGCATTGACTCCGATTGAAGACATAGACAAGGCCATAAAGGAAAAATCATGAGAGATTACAAGCAGGAATACAAGACGCAGACTGCGCGGGGTGAGTTGCCTGATCGCATGGAACGGCAAAGGGCAAGGCGCAAGCTAGATGCTGACGGTGTTGATCGCAAAGGCAAGGATGTTGCCCATGTAAAAGCCTTGAGCAAAGGTGGAAGCAACAGCACCGGGGTGAAGCTGCAAGCCCCATCAAAGAACCGCAGCTTTAAACGCAACGCAGATGGCTCAATGAAATGAATGCCGAGTTTATCGAAGCAATTCGATTTGATTCAACGACTAGGGTTTCCTGTCCCTACTGTTCCCCGGAACGCAGCAAACAGAACCAAAAAGACATGACGCTGACCCGCAAAGAAGACGGGGCAGTTGTCTACCATTGCCATCACTGCCAAAGCAGTGGTTCTATTCAACCCAAGGAGCGTAAATTGTCCGCTGTCCCCAATGCCGCTATCGTAAGTAACAAGCTACAGAAGCATCACTATGAATGGTTGTTGAAACGGGGTATCAGCAAGGGGACGGCAGACCGGATGCGCCTGTTCTCCGCTGAGAAGTTCTTTGGCAAGCTGAACAAGAACGCAGATGCAATTGGATTCCCCTACTACCGTGACGGTGCATTGGTTGCAGCCAAGTACCGCAGCTTTCCAGAGAAGGACTTTACGCAGGACTCAGGTGGAGCGCATGACTTCTTTGGCATTGATCAGGTGGTCAAGGGTCAGCCGATTGTCATCGTAGAAGGAGAGATAGACTGTCTTACGCTGATGGAGATTGGTATACCAAATGTGGTATCTGTTCCATCTGGTGCGCCTATCAAGGTAGCAGATGGCAAGGTTCTGCCAAGCGAAGACAAGCGGTTCTCCTATGTGTGGAACGCAAGGGGCATCATCGACGCAGCACCGTATGTAATCCTAGCAACAGACCAAGATGTTCCCGGCCAAGCGTTGGCTGAAGAACTTGCAAGGCGCATCGGCAAGGACAAGTGCAGACTCGCCAAGTTTGACCGTAAGGACTTGAACGAGGTCTTGCTGAACGATGATCCCTCACGGTTAATTGATGATCCCTCACGGGAAATACGGGACATACTGGACAAGGCAACCGCATATCCGATCTCGGGACTGTCCAACGCAACTACCTTTGAGTCGCGTTTAAACGATCTGTTTGCCAAGGGAACGGGAAAAGGGGCTTCCACCGGGTTTGCCTCTGTCGATAGTGTTTACACAGTAGCGCCGGGTCAGTTGACGGTGGTCACCGGGTATCCGTCTTCAGGCAAGTCCAACTTCGTCGATCAGATCGCAGTCAACCTAGCGCGGAAGTCATCGTGGAAGTTCGCCATATGCTCGTTTGAGAATCAACCGGAAATCCATATCAGCAGGCTGATGGAAATCTTTCTGGGCAAGCGGTTCTTTGATGGCAAGGACAGAATGACCACAGATGAGCGGGACTATGCGTTTAAATGGGTAAACGAACATTTTCTGTTCATCGATACCAATGGTGAAGAGCCATCTACGCTGGATTCAATCTTGGAGAGGTCAAGGGCTGCAGTGAAACGAATGGGTGTTCGCGGGTTGATCATCGATCCCTATAACTACATCGAATTGCCCCGGGACAATGTCACAGAGACCGATGCCATAAGCCGAATGCTCACCAAAGTGCAGGCCTTCTGTAAGACGCATGATGTTCATACATGGTTCGTTGCTCATCCCGCAAAGATCACTCGCACCGGGGTTGATCAGCCACGGCCAGACGGCATGGCGATCAGCGGCAGCATGGCATGGTGGGCCAAGACAGATTGCGGCCTGACAGTGCATCGGGCAGTAGGCCCGGAAGTCCAGATCGCAGTGTGGAAGTGCCGATATAGGTGGGTCGGTCAGCAGGGGGAGACAACTCTGCTGTACAACAAAACAGCAGGAACCTATTCAGAGCAGGTAGATAAGTTTTAGAGTTTAAACAAGGCAAAGCATGGCTAACAGAATGGAAGATGCCTTACGGCTGGCAGACAAATGTTGGGGCAAAGCTTATCGATCTGCGCCAGAATTTGTGGAGCGGTACTTTGTGCTTTCAGAGCAGCTTCTACTATCACGGCCAGTCGCTATGGGTGATGAGTTTCGCAGCCATGCCAAAACGAACCTGCTATTCCTACCAGTGATCCTCCATCACAATACATGGGTATCAGGGGTCAGGGCGCTTCAAACGCTGGGCTGGATAGCGCCGATATCCAAGGTCGAACCAGTGCAGAGCCACAATCACATGCCGCTGGTGACCCTATGGAAAAGCGCGATCTACGGCGGGAAGTCGCCCAGCTTCCTGAGGCAGTATGAATTGGTCTTCTAGCGTTTAAACGTACAACAACTGACGATTGACTTCGGGTGCGGAATGTACCCCCAAAACCCCCAAAACTATTACCGTTTAAACGCACATGGCAACCTGAAACACAACTGGCATCAGTAACATAGCTGTTGGTGTAGGTAAGATATCTTACGTAGTGTAAACATGAAAACGGGGCCTAAGCCCCGCGATCTATTGCGATGCTTTGAACACCGCCCTCAGCAAAGAATCGAATGATCCTACATGCCGCGATGGATGCCCAGCACGCCAAGCGTTGGTGTAGACGCACCACTGCTTGCTGGTAGGCTGGTAGGTGATGTATCGCTCACCGCGCCTGACAAAGCGCAGACTATCCTGCAAGTCCAATAGGGGATGCCCATATGCGGTCTTGAGGAAAGTCGGGTCACTCTGGGTCAGGCACTTGACCGGGGTCAATGCACCTCCCCGGCAGGGGGTGTGGTGCATTCAAAGTCCCACACAAAGCCGACTGCATCCAGCAGTTCCTGCTTAGTCCCCAAGTCCCGGCCCATCAGCACTAATATCTTTGTGATTAGCGCCAGATGTATCTCTGAGGGCAGACCGTTTTCCCTCAGCGCCGTGCCAATGGTTATGAATAATTCCAGCGTTGCCTGCGCTATCGCAGTTCCATCTCGCGAGTCAATTGTTTTCATGTTTGATTCCCTTAGTTTAAACAGACATTTTGATTTTGCTGAATGCTACCCTGCCCAGATCGGCCATATCGTTCACCATCACATTGCTGGGGTAAACACGCGACACATCGGTACACATCCCGATGCCTATCGTCGTGATGCCAAGTGCAGCCCCTGATACCACCTGCTTGCGTGCCTCTACTTCATTGCCCATGCCATCCGTCAGGACAAAGCATACCCGCCGCGCCTCAGGGCGGCGCAGCAGCATCTGATGGCTGAAACGCAGGGCAAAGTAGTCGTTGGTGCTGCCTTGCGGGTTTAGGCGCTGCAGCAGGGGCAGCGTCTTGCGATAGCTGCCGCCGAAAGGCTGCAGGATGCTGGAGTAGTTGTCGAATGTCACTACTGCAGTCGCAACCTGAGCGGCGCTCAGGGTCTCTAGCAGCGCGGCGCAGGTTTTCACCGCCTCCCGCATTTTCATCGGCCCCATATCAATGCCCTTAGAGCGGACATTGTCGGTCATCGATGAGGATACATCGAACAAAATCACCACTGCGCTATCAACCCCGGCGCTTTCCCTGCGCTGTTTAAACACTCGGCCACTATCGATGCGCGAGAATGCGCGGGAGTCCAGCGATCCCGCTTTCCGATGGCATTGAAAATCCTCAGTGGCGGTGTTTTCGAACATCCGGCGCACTTCATACCGCAATTTTCCGCTGCTCATTTGAGGCTCCAATTTTGGCTGCTGGAGCCGTAGGTGTTTGCATGGTGATAAGGCTGGCGCACCGACCCAATGTCGTATGTGCCGCTCCCCGAATCCCCGGGGGCAGGCCGCGCTCCCGGCTCAGTCTCCCGGGCAGTGTCTGCGCTGGTGACTCGCTGGGCCTTGCCCGGGTTTCCCGCTACCTTGCCCTTGCCATCACCGGGAGCGCCGCCCTGAGGGCCTTCCTGACCCTTCCCTGCGCCTTCCTTGCCCTCTTCCCCGGGTTGGTCTCCGGGCTTGTCTCCGGGCTTATCCCCGGGCTGGTCTCCGGGCTTAGGCTCCGCTGGTCGTGGGTCAGGCGGGAGGGTTTGCTGCAGTTGATCATAGACCCACTTCGCGAGCACCAGCGTGTCGCTTGTGCTGGCGCAGTCGTCCACCCTGCTACTGGCTTCAATA
>Ga0114964_10000893_pt1 | contig 22236 bp, 21 predicted proteins | sample C_131016_MF_Meta_FD_92638 | JGI IMG/M metagenome (GOLD analysis project Ga0114964, IMG submission 92638) | Freshwater microbial communities from Lake Croche, Canada to study carbon cycling - C_131016_MF_MetaG | ecosystem: Environmental > Aquatic > Freshwater > Lake | place: Lake Croche, Canada...
CTAAGGGTCAGCCTCAGTAGCCGCCTCTCTCGGTCCTCTCGTCGCTCGCCCTCCAGGCCACAAGTCTCGACAAAAATTTTCTCCGTAATTTAAATTACTCAGAAAGTTCGACCGAGAAATTGTGTAGAAAAATTTTGCTGAAAATTTTGCATGAAAAATTGTGTAGAAACTTTGCATGAAAAATTGGAAGAAAAAATAGGTAGAGAATTTCGCATGAAACTTTCAACGCCATGAAAAAAATAACAATGTTCTAAAAAAATGAATCTAAACTTGAACTCTTATTTTCTGGTTTGTCATAAAAATAAATTGCATCATAACCACTTATATAATATCTTTCTTTATTTAATATTGATTTATCTACTTTTGATTCTAATTGATTATACTCTGGTTTGTTTTTATAAGTATTATAAAATGGAAATTGATCAGCTTGTAATAACCATTTAATTATATTTTCTTTTGTTGTTTCATTAAAATATTTTGGAATTTCTTGAAAATACTTTACCTTGTCTTTCTTTTTATATATTGTTTGTAAATTGATTGATTTTTTTTCAATAATATTTTCATTATACCAATTAATTAAATCGTTTTTAGTATACATATTCAAAATATCAATCCATTTTACACCATTTTTGTTTCTTGCTTCTAGAAATTTCTTTTTAAAATTAACTTTAAATTTTATTCCATCAACATATCTATGTGCTTTTGCATTACCTTTAACCATTCCTACATTGCTTTCTAATCTCATACTAGGTTTTTTATATTCCTTTCCTTCATTCTTCTTTCCTAATTCTTTAGCCCTTTTCATCTTTATTTTTAACTCTTCTACATTCCATTCTTTACCATCACTAATTATTTTTGGTTTATTGGTGTCACCTGGTATAATTTTAATTGATGGTTCTTTATTAGATTTACTTATATTATTTGTTTTAGTTAAAGATTTTTTTACAACAACTCTATCTTTTTTGGTTATATTTACCATTTCTTTAGGAACTTCTAATTTTATGGTATTCCACAAAGTTTTTGACATAATATATATATTTACTTGATATTAAAATAATTATATATATTATTTTCTATCACTGCTTTTTCTTGTACTTCTTCCTTTATCAATCATGTTTTCCACTAGTTTAGAGTCTGGAGTGAATAGCCCTATTGATGGATCTCTATATATTTTATCAACTAGCTCAACTTGTTTTTCACTTAAACTCATATATGTATTATATAAATATATATATTAATTTAATGTAATTTAAAACTAGTGTAAGTCAAAAAGCAAAATAGAGTGTTTGGTGTTGTATCCTAATTCTACGGATGAATACTCATTCATAAGCACACTTTCTTTAATGTACAAGGTTTCTATATCAATATATTCAACCTCATCAATTACTTCAAATGTGAATTTATCTACTCCCATCAATTTCATGCTTCTGTGTAGTGGTGAATCTTCAACACACCTGCAGTGCTCTAACCATCTCTTCTCAGGATTATTTGAACTGCCAATATAATATTTCCCATTCACATCAGTGATTTTATATATGTACCCTTTACTAGGTTTCAAGTATGTGTCAATAAAGTTAATATTACTTTTTTGTGTGCTTCTGCTCATAGCTGTGTATAGTAGCTTCTTATCGAAGTATCTATACTCATAAATACTGTAAGGGAAATCATAAGTCGATCCTTGCGCTGTATGAACCGTGATACAATAAGCCATGTCAAAATGTTTAAACTCTGCATGTTTAATGGTGCATGTTAACCTATCATTTTTAATTTCAATTGTTTTATTATCAAAATTAATTACCTCGAATTCTTCATTATTTTTTAATTCTTGTGTTGTGTGCTTGCATATGACGGGAAGTCCTACAAATACTTTAATATTATTTACAACAATAAATTTTTTATTTTTAGATTCTTTCAACATCCATGTATTATTAATTAATTTTCTGGTTCTATTTGTCCAACATAATGATTTACGACACTCTGTTTTATTATATGTACTAAAATCAGGGCGTCCACCATTTCTAACAATTCTTAAATCAGAAATAAAATCAGCAAATTCTGAGTCATTTTCTGCTCTCCAATTTTTAGTAAGCTCTAACATTTGACCATCACATATTTCAGCAAATACTGAGCTATTCTTAACATCATAATGAATTGGTTCAACACTATCTAATTGATGGAAGTCACCAATCATAATAAATTTAAATTGATAGATCTTTTTAATATCACGAAGTACACTGTAGACCTTACTTGATATCATTGAAATTTCATCAATAAATACATATTCTAAACCTTCGGCTTTTAGTTTATCTACAGTGCTCTTTAAGTATGTGTGATTATGTTGATTGATGTTGAATAAGCTGTAGATTGTTTGGGCATTATCATATAGTAGACTAGATTTGTGTGTTGGTGTTGCTACTCTATATTGATTCGGTTGTAATTGTGCTTTTAATTTATTTGCTAATGTGGTCTTGCCTGTACCTGCTTCACCTTCAATAAATACCCCTTTACCTTTGGTGATGTCATACTCATCAATATTATTTAATTTAATTGTTTCATATTCATATTTTTTAGTTCGTGCATCTGTATTAGTTATCTTTGTAAATTCTTTTACATTGGTTTGTCTGATGCCTCCGATAACATCTTTATTATATTCAAGCTTTTTAATATTTCCTTGTGAAATAATGGTATCTGTAAATACTCCAACTAATGACCCGGCCATTTGTTTGTGTAATTTATACATTTTCATGGATGATACATTATAGATCTTATAAAAAATAGGTAGATCATTCTGAAAATGTCGAACTTTCATCATGTCATACATATGATAACATACAGGCTTTTCAACACAAAAGAAATCAGAAATCATAATCTTATCAATATCAATATTAGTTTCCTTCTCTTCCTCGTTAAATTCATTAGCATATAAATATTTAGTTTGTAGATTTGGATTACATGTCCGTTCTTTAAAATGAAATTCAGAATTAGAGGTAAATATATGTTTATTTTTACTTTTGTAGTCATGACCAAAGGTACCAATAAACGCATTTATTGCTGCTTTTGGATTTTCAAATGTTTTATAAACTTCTTCAATGAACTTTTTAAAATAAGTAATTGGTAATACAGTAGATGGTTTATATTGATATTTGATTTGATTCAGTTTAATAATTTTTTCATTGATGGCAAATTGGATTAAATCAGCATCATAAAAACCATTACCATGAAATGGAAAGAAATTATCAGTTTCTACATAATAATAACCGGCTTCGATCTTTCCATCAAATGGTACAATCTCATCAAATACACTATATACAGGCCAACCAAATTTAACATCTTGACCTATTAAATTAGATGTGTAATGTTTATTATAATCACATGCATTTAATTTATCGGATGTAGGTTTTTTAAACCATCCATTAAATTGTGTGTTTCTAATGAATTCACTATGAAATAAATTATCTGCTGATGTGTTCATTGAACTTTTAGGAATGCCTCCAAACTCATTATTAAAATATTCATTAGCCAATGCTTGGATACGTTGGTTCTTAAATACATATTTATGCTCAATATTACGTGCATTTAATAAATCAATAGTTTTATTCACTATGTGATAATCTGGATTGTAAATAATAGTATTTTTATTTTCGTATTGAAATTTCACTATGCCTTCTTTATCACTCATTTTAACATTGCCATTATATATATCACCCTGCATGATTAATTTATAAAATGTATCATGAACTAATCTAGGTTGAGTAATAAAAATCTTAGTATTTTCAACACTTTTCCAATCCTCAAATGGTAGATCAACTTTATTTTCTTTCGCTTTTGATTTCCCTTCAATTTTGCGTTCATTTGATAATAATGAAATAATATCTGATTTGCTTCCATTGACTAATAATGAGTGTCTCATTTTCTTGTCATTAATGAGATAAATATGATTGTCATTAAAGTAAAAAGCAAATGCTGGTAAGTTATAATTAAATTTAATAGAATTATCTTTGTCACTATTTGTGATAAACTTTTCCATTTTATAGTCATAACCATAACATGGAATCTTAAATTTATTACAAAAATATAATATATGTACTGGTGTATAACCTTTAGGTATGTCGGATTCTTCTTCAACTAAATCATCATCATCATGATATTCTTCCAATATTGATTTAACATACTCAATACCTTTATCAGCAACCCCAGCTATAAATTTCGATCTACCTGCCTCTCTGTTGCCATACATTTTATATAATGCGTTTGGAACACATTGATATGGTGTTTCATCATTTAGATCAACCTTGAACCCATGATATTGAAATTGTGCTTTCCATGCTTTCATGTATTTAATACCATATTCAATACTATCCTGAATTTTCTTTTTCTTACCTCCCTTCCATCTATAGAAATCACTATCTTTATCTTCTTTATTGATTACTAATCTAATAATTTTTACTTTGATTACATAAGGATGGGCTAACTTATATGAAATAAACTGTTTAATCTCTTTTCTAATATCATTCTCATCACCCGTCATAGTTAATGTATAATTTAAAATTTTAATGTCTTTGTTCCCATCAATTTCTTCATATTGTTTATATTTAATGTATATTGTGTTAAAAGCTTTTTTAGCTTCCTTCTTCTCTTTTACTGCTTTTGTAAAATGACTTTTCTTTACTGTAGTGTCACTATCTTTGAAATCTTTAAGACTTCTATAAGCTGTATCAAGTGCAGGTAATCTAGATGCACTAATACTTAAATTAAACATTTTGTTGTATAGCGATTTGGTTATTTTATTATCTCTATATAATTTATCTGCTAATGTAGCTAGTTTTACTTTAACTACTTCGCGTTGCTTCTTCTCGTCCTTCTTGGTTGCTTTGGCAACTTGTTTATAATTTGCGTAGTGTGTGGTATCCTGTTTTTTGTGCTTTCTGTTTTTTTGTTTTTGTTTATCATCATATGTTTTAAAAAGATTATCCATCTTATCAATGGTATCTTGTATGGATTGTTTAATTTTGGCCATATTATAAATAGTTTTAGAAAATATTTTTTTTTCCATAATATTATATACTATAAATATTTCTTTAAGTCAAAATTTTATGAAAAATCATTTAAAGGAATTTTAGAAAAAATTTAAACTTTTTTAAATAAAAAATTTAGACTTTTTTTTAATGAGTTTGAATCATGGGTAATAATATATCTACATCATTTATTGCTTGTTGTTTGTTATGTGTATAATAATATGATAATGCTTTTTCTCTGTTTTGTTTTACAAATGCATCATCTTGTTTTTTCTTTTGGTAATATTTTGCCTTTGCTCTTTTCATTGCTTCGCTTTGTGGTTTATAATTTTTTTCTGTTTCCATTACATTATACTATATAATTTTTTCTTTATATATAATATTATGGCTCAGTATTTAAAGCTTCTTTAGAAAGATTCAAACGTTTGTTATGTAATTTAGTTTGTTGATGTTCCTTTAATTTATATCGTTGAACTGACTTTCCACACTCACACATTACTTTTTCACACACTTTTAATAGATGTTTTTCTCTATTTCTTTCATAATATTCCCTATTATATTTTTTTTGTGCTTCCTTATTGGCTTCTCTATATTCTATAATCTCTTGTTTATGTGTTTCTCTATATTTTTTATTCCACTCCTTAGGATTAAAGCAAGTTCCAGCACTATTTTTATTTAATGTTCCAAATAAATTTATAAAATATCCTTCTCTTTTTAATAGCTGTTCTTTTGTTTCACATGGGTATTCTTCAACCAATTCAATTTTAAAATGTTCTATTCCTATGTCACTCATAAATTTATATACTTTAATTTTCTGATATTCTGGACTTTGAGAATGTACTTTATGCATACTCCATCTATATGTTAGAGTGTGGCATGTACTTCCAATATAACATTCATCATTTACATCATTAGTGATCTTATATATTTTACCATTATTAAATTTGTTCATTATATAATATATACTATAAATATTTCTTTAAATGTATTTTTAAAGGTTTTTCCCCAAAAAAAATATATATTAAAATGTATTATATTATATTATGACAGAACAAAAAAAGGAGAAAACAACATATGACAAAGAGAAGGCAAGACAATATTATTTAGAAAATAAAGAACGTATTTTAGAACGGCAACGACAATATAATAAAGAAAATAAAAATAAAATATATCAATACAATTATTTTTATTTCCAGGAAAATAAACACAAAATTTATGAAAGATTAAGAACATACAAAGATAAAAATATTGAACATTATAGAAGTTATTATAAACAATATTATAATGATAACTTGGAAAAATTTAAAGATTATAATAAAGATTATCGTTCAAATAATAAAGATAAAATAAAAATTATTTCTCATAATTATTATCAAAATAATAAACATCTTATTTATGAAAAATTACGAGACAAAACAAATAATTATTATATAAATACTCTTGGTCGTTTACATTATCATAGTCCACAGTATTATAAATTAAAGTTACCAAAAGATAATATCGTAACGTTTCTTTAAACAACCTCAGTATCAGCTTGAACAAATGAACCAACCATATTTAAAAAATTTGGTAGTTTTTTCTTATCTATAAAACGTTGTCTAATTCTATTTTTGATATGTGTAGGATATCCAAACTCCAATGACTCACTAATTGAATCATATTCATTAATATAGTTTCGAATTTTATCAACAGTAATATTATCAATATCATTTGTTAATGAATCTTCTATTTGATTAGTCAAATGCATATATTTAATAGATTTATTTCGAAAAGTTCCACATTTCTCACCCAATTTATAATTATTTATCAATGACAAAATTAAACCTGTACTAGCGTTTAAAACTATGTTGGGTACTCTCATTGTATGTGGGTCAAAATCAGCTGAGTTTAAAACTGTCATTACAGAACTAGATAATATTAATGGTATATTAACCAGATTTTTAATAAATGAATAAAAATTAGATGTTTCAGCGCATAATATATTAGAGACATATGATTTATCTCTATATGACTCTAATAATTTAATTTGTTCATTTGTTAACATATATTAAGGTTTAGATTATTTTTTATTATTAGGATTTAAAAAATCTTTTGCTTTTCCTTGCCTGATTTCATCTTTGAAGTTGCTTACGCAACTATGGCTATTGCCATCCAGTTTTTTAACAATTTCACAGAAGTCGCTTGCGCGCCTAAGGCCTTCTACTGCTTCCTCTTCCTTTTTGTTCTTGAAATCAATTATTTTTATGGCTTTGTTTAAATCAAACCCATCTTGAAAACACATAGGCACTCCATAAAGTTTATTATCGTATTTTAAGTACCAACCAAACTGACCAAGGTTTAAATAAATCGGTTTTTCGAGGTAGCGACCAATATATGGTTTTAAATTATTCATAATATTATAATAACTTAGAAATAAATATTTTTAAATTAATTAAATTAAAAATTGGTTTAAAAATATTAAGATTTTTCATTTCTTTTTGTATGATGATTTAGCTTGTTTCAGTGCTTGACTGTAGCTTATATTATGCTTTTTACTATATGCTTTTACATGGGCAATCCAGGCTGAAGCCATTATTATTATAGCTTAGAAAATAAATTTAGTTTAATTTAATTTCTAAATTAAATTATATATAAAAATGTCTGACGAATCTTCTTTTATAGCTCCTGCAGGGCTTTTAGAACGTGTACGTAATATAAATCAAATCTATAAACAAACTGTAAAATTATTACCAGTTCAACAAGGCGCCGTAGTCAATGGCAATAAAATAACGGTACAGTTTCCAGTAGATTCAGTTTTTGATTTACGATCTCTTTCATTTGATGCATATATTCAAACCTGTCATAATGGTAATCAATCAGCTAATGCAGCTAATAACTATGTTCAAACCTACTATTTACCACGTAATGGTATAGCTTCTATGATTTCACAACTGGATATACGTATAAATGGTAGGTCCATTCAAAACATAGCGCAGTACTCATATGTATATAATGCAATTTCAGATTGGATTTATAATGGTTCAAATCTTCAAGACGATGTAGGCGCGTTAGCTGATCCAAGTTTAATGACCTATAGTAATAAAGGTAAAATATATACTCGTAGAGGTTACCCAGTATCATATTATGATAGTGCTAATGCAACTTCAGATGCTAATAATAAACAAGCAAGGTTATTAGATCGTTATAGTTGCCGACGATTTTTAGGCTTCTTAGGTGAGTCATCGAGTTTTATCATAAATACAGCACTCCTAGGTGATCTTACCATTGAATTTACATTAGAGGGAACAAATGTTTTAATGGCTGGTTGTACTGTACCTGATCAATGGCCAATAATTCCAAATGGAACTGCAACCATTTATACAACTTCAGGGGCACCTGCTGCTGGAAATAGTAATTTTATTAATTCTATGGACCCATTAAATGATATTGCTGGTGATGTAATTGCTGCAGCTGATACCGCTGGAACTGGTAATGCATTAAATACTAAATTAATAGATTTACAAAATTACATGAAATTAACTCGTGGGTTTACTGTTGGAGATACTGGTTGTGGTACTGCTGGAAATTGCGTAACGGGGACTGTTGGGCAAAATTATCAAACAGGAGCAGGGGCACTTGCTAATGCTGCTGCAATTGCTGCTGAAACAACTTCATTTACATTCAGTAACATAAATTTTACAATTACTAGATATGAATTTGGAGACAGTAGTTATTATGATGCATTAAATAGAGCTTTAGATAGTGGGCACCAATTTAAAATATATTTTAAAAACTATCAAACATTTACTGGAACTTCAACAATAGATAAAACACAAGCAATGAGGATTACCATTTCATCACAATCATTAAATTATCTGATTGGTACGTTCCAAGCGCCTAACCGCTCTACAATAACGCAACCAATTAACACATTAATATCAGCGCCACAATTTGGAGAAGCTGGTGTATATGCGGCTACATTTGATAATCAAGTTGATTCAGGTATGCCAAGAACATTTAATAATGCTCTCTATTTCGTTCGTAATGGTTCTAAAATTAAATCATCTAAATGGAGTGTTGATCAACAAGATTTCCCAGCTCGCGATTTATATGATGTATATAATGAAAATCTTCGCCATTGGGGAAAATTTGGAAAACCTGATACCATTTATAAAGGTATTCAAACAATATATCATTTCCAAGAAACCTTTTACACTGATGTATTATCTCTGGAAATACCTGATCAATATAATGACGGTGTTTACACTGTAAGCGGGATAAACTGTAAGGGTGTCCCATTAAATATAATCTATAACACAACCGGCGGCGATGACACCTCATATTATCAATATGTTGACACAACTGCAGCAGCAAATATTTATGGTGTAAACAAGAAAGGATTCAGTGCATTTAATTTATCTTTAGATACTGCCGCAACTTCAACATATACACCAGTAATTATAGCAAATTTCACTAGTTCTTTAGTATTATCAAAGGGCAGAAATGTAGAATATTATAATTAGACATTTAAGACAATTTAGACTTAAAAGAATATTACTATTATAAATAATAATAATAATATGACTTATAGTAATGGAAAAATATATAAAATATCAAATGATTATAATAATGAAATTTATGTTGGTTCAACATGTGATACAATTGTAAAAAGATTCAGTTGTCATAAACTAGAAGCAAGAAAAGAACACAATAAACACAAACCTTTATATAAATTAATCAATGAAATTGGATTTGATAGATTTAGAATTGAATTGATAGAAGATTATCCATGTGAAGACAAATATCAATTGAGGCAACGTGAAGGACATTTTATAAGAGAATTTGGAACTATGAATATGAAAATAGATGGAAGAACTAGAAAGGAATATCAAGAGATATGGTATGAAAAAAATAAAGAGACAGAAAAAGAAAAGAGAAAAGAGAAATATTATGAAAATATTGAAAAAGAGCAAGAAAATAATAAAAAATATAGAGAAAAAAATAAAGATGTTTTAAATGAAAAGAAAAGAGAAAAAGTATATTGTGCAGCATGTGATTGTTGGTTTAATAAATGTGGACAAGCTAGACACAACAATAGATTAAAGCATATTGAAGCTACTAAAACTACAAGCCAAGACATTTAAGACAATTTAAATTATCATAGATATAATTTTTATAAAATTATTATATCTATCTTAGTATATATATATGAATCCAGATTACATTAAAAATAGTGTAGCTACAAAGCAGTTAAATAAATTTTCATATCGTCCATATCCTACAAATGAAGAATCATATTTTAATTTAAAAAATTTAAATTATCATAAAACATGGGATAAAGTTTTTAAACCAAATGATTTAAATAAACCTTTAAAAAAAGTTTATCATTGGTCATTACCTTTTGATCATGGTATGTATAATGAATATTTCCCTCATTTAAATACATACTCAACTCATAATTATATACCTGTGACTAATCCAGTTAATAAATTATTCCCAAATTGTGGTACTATGTCTAGTATTATGAAACGACGAGAACAAGGTACAGAGATAATAAGATGATTTTTTGATAATTTTTTTCTAATGTTATGTATATATATCTAATGAAATCTAAAAAAAATATTATAGAAATTTCTGAAAAAGAAATTGTTGAGGAGAAAGTTGAAGAGAATCTAGTTGAGGCACCTGAAACTCAAGAATTAAAACAAAAGCCCAAAAGAGTTTTAACACAATCACAGTTAGAAGCACTTGCAAAAGCCAGAGAGAAAGCAAAAATAAGAAAACAGGAACTAGCTGAATTAAATGCAAAATCAAAAGGTTTAAAAGAAGAAAAATTAAAACTAGATGCCAAAGAATATGACAGAATACAAAAGGAAAAAGAAGTATTAGATGAAACCGTAAAAAAAATAGAAGTATCATCCGCGCCTCAGGCGAGGCAGCTTGATCAAGAACCTAAAACAAAAAAGAAAGTAAAAAAGATAATCTATGAATCAGAAAATACAGATGAGGATGTAGAAGAAGAAGTAATAATAAAGAAAAAGAGAGAACCAAAACAACGTTCATATTCTGAATTAGCTGATATGAGTGTTGAACAGCAAATTAAAAATAAACTACAACAAGAAAAAATAACGTGTTTCTTCAACCAATTGACAGGCAAAAAATATTAACGAATCAATTTTTGATATATTGTACCAATCATTAAATATATTTGTAATATGTAATTTTTAATTTCAAGTAAAGGAACTAAAAATACATTATCCCTCGTTTTTTTGGTAAATTGTAGAATCATGTTATATTCTGGAAAATTTGGAATTAATACATTGAATTGATCCTTAATTTCTAGTTTAAAATGATTAATATTTGTTTTACAATTATCTAATCTAAAATAAAATGAGTTTCCAGCATCAATATTATTATATGATAGGCATGAATTAAAAGGTTTATCTACTGCCATCGAGAATATGATATTATTATTGTCAACTTCTGATGAATTATGATTATCGTAATTTTCATCATTCAAATATAAATCACCTGACACATGGACGAAAAAATTAGTTATTGATATTACATTAATAGGTTGATCTGAATATGTGGCTACATTATATACAAATTCAATATTTTTGTTTCTTGATGTTCTTGAATAACCTAATAATGAATCACAATTGATTATATTTAAATATATATTTGATATATATATTCCATTGTATAAAGTAGTAGTATCTATTGTTCTAGTGAATAGGAATTTATTTTTTAATTTATCATAAGTAACAGTAACTAAACCATTTAATAGTATTTGTAAATAATTTAATACGTCCAATACTGTAAGATTACCATATGGGATTGTTCCTTTAATGGTTTGATTGTTTCCGCTAGTTGGTTTTAATATAATTGAAAAATCAGTATTATAACCTGTTTGAACTTGATAAAAATTATTGAATGTATTAAATTGTACGACATTCATGAAAAATATTTCATTGGTGTCTGCTGTGACTAATGTGTTAGCTAGGGTCATTTCAAATGATGATGGACTATCGCCCAATGTTCTATTTACGCTGTTTAGATATAAATTAATTCTAGCTGGAAGGCTTGATAATTCAACATCCACATAAGACATATTATTATTATAGTTTAGATATAATTATAATAATAATAATTTATTTATCGTCTGAAAGGTTGTTTATTATATACTCTTTGAATTTGGAAATCTTCTTTAGTATATTCTGGTGCAAGATTATTATCTTGTGTGTTATTTAAATCTGGTTCTGCAATTACAATTTTTATTATTAAATCATTTAATTGTGCTGCTGTATATACTGTACCCCCATTTGCTGCTGTCAAAACTGTATCTAATTCAAATTCAATATAACCACGATTTAAAAAATTTGGTGGTACTGGTAAACGTGAATATTCAGTATTAGATAAGAAATAATTTGTGGCTGTGTTTCCTCCTTCACATGTAAATAATATTGGGTTGCCTGTTGTGCCTTGTGTACTATCATAAACAGTTATATTTTGTGCTCCAATTACACGCAAATTTTTATAACATGTTGATATTCCAGTTAATGCTGGCATCCTAATAAACTCTAAAAATATTACTGCTCCATTAGCTATTTTAATCGATTGAAATTCTTGACTCAAATCAAATCTTAATCTTTTAATATTTTGATATGGAGAATAACCGCCCACTGTTACAGAAATAGGGTTTAATGTAGCTAATGAAGTAGGTAAACCACTGCCTAAAACTGAAACTGTAGGTGTACCAACAAAATTATTATTTGTGGCTGGAACTGCTATTGTGTTTATTTGTCCATTGTTTAATGTGCATGTTGTTGTAGTGTATCCACTTGCTCCTGATAATACAATTGTAGGTGCTACAGAAAAACAACCTACATAACCACCATTTGTTATATTAAAACTGGCTATGCTTGTATTACCTCCATTCATTGTAGCTGTTATATTTATTATACCACCTCCATTATATGATATTGTTGGTTGTGATTGAAATGTTCCAAGTGTATTACCATAAAAAAGAACACTATTTATTTGTGTGTACATAGTAGCAGTTAATTTAAAAGAACCACCATCATAAACATAAACAGTTGGGGCAGTTGTATATGCTGTGTTTGTAGGTAATGCAATTGTATAAATTAAATTTACTTGCGCTACTGTTTGTAATGTACATGTTGTTAATTGGGTTATACCTCCTCCTCCAGTTATTAATATTGATGGTGGAGTTACAAAATTACCACCTGCTGTTATTGTAAATCCTGTCAAAACACCTCCTGTTACATTTGCAGTAATATTAATTACACCTCCACCATTCCAATATATTAATGGTGTACTTGTGTAACCTGCACCTACATTTGTTAAAGTTGTTGTGGTTACAATTCCACCAACTTGTGCACATGTTGCAGTTGCTATAGTAGTAGGAGCACCACCACCATAAAAAATTAAATTTGGGTTACCTGTAAAATTTGCCCCACCATTAATTATATTTAAACTTGCTACTGGTGCATTAACTACATTATTTGATAATGCGCTTGTTAAAGCTGCTAAATTTGTATTCGTGGCATTTGATAAATAAACATTTGGAGCCGTTGAAAATCCAACAGTACCAAAATTAGAAAAATTTAAAGCAGTTGCCCCACCTCCTGTTGTTGTTTGTTGATATCTGTCATACCCTTGATAAATTGAGTTTGCATCATTTAAATTTTTATCATGTCGACCGAATAAGGTCATCCGAATGACATCTCTATATTTATTAACCATAATATATAATACTTTAGGAAAAAATTAAACTTTAACTTTTTATTTCTTCATTTAATAAAACTGTATTAAATTCTTTTTGTTCATATAATTTTTTTGCCTTTAGATATTCATCATTATTTTCGTCTGGTTTATAGTTCTCATCACAATCTAAAAATATATATTGTAAAATAGCCATTTCAAGCAAATGCAAATCAGTATCAGGAAACTTTTTTTTCATTTCTTTTAAATACTTTTCAACTAATTCAGGTGAATATTTTTCAGCCATTATATATTAAATATTAGAAAAAATTTAAACTAAATTATTTTTTTATATCATATATTAATATGATAATAGAAAGCGAAATAAAAAGCTTAAAAGAAGAGAAGGTAAATTTAAAAGATGAGACAGTTGAATCGTCTAATCCATATTTACCTAAAATGTATTTTTGCGGTATGTGGATTGGTGCAAAAGGAACAGGTAAAACTTATAGTTTAGTTTCATTATTGAAGCATTATGAAAAGTCACAAATATTAGATAAAAAAGGAAGAGTGCATAAAATGCGCACCATTTTGTTTTGTCCTACAGGAAATAGTGATTTTAATAAAATATATACAACATTGGAATCATTAGATCAGGAAAAAGATGTTATTTTAGAATATACTGATGAATTATTATTATCAGTATTAGATGACATCAAGAATGAGGAAGAAGAAATAAAAGAATATTATAAATATCAAAAGGCATATAATAAATTTAAATCTAATGAAAAATTAAAAGATAAGCATCTATTAATTTTAGATAAGTATGATTTTAAAGAACCATTTTTAGATGTAAAAATGATGAAACCAAAGTATGCACAATACAGAGTAAATTTTTTAATATTTGATGATTTGATATCTCATCAAAGTGCATTTAAAAAAAATAGTAAAATATGTAATTTAACAATAAAATGTAGACATCACCATTCAAATTTATTATTTACTACGCAGTACCCAAAAAGCATACCGCCAGTAATAAGAACCAATACTGATATATGGGTATTATTTAAATTTGCAAGTAAAGAACGAATAATAGAACAAATATATAATGAAATTTCATCATTAGTAACTATTGAACAATTTGAACAATTATATGAATATGCAACTAAAAATAGTAAACATGATGCATTAATTATAGATAATCATAGTAGAGTTAATAAAGATTTAATGTTTAGGAAAAATTGGAATATTGTAGTTAAGTTCACATAACACCACCAGCTGATTGTACATCGTTTGAAAAAGCATATAGCTCATCATAAAATTCACGCATCTTATTAACATATGTACTTGTATGTGATGGAGAAACTCCTAAATCTTTTAATTTTTTCGCTATTGCAGATCTAAATGTAGATATCTTTAATTTGCTATTTGGATGTGCTGCATGCAATTGATTTACTAAAAGTTTTAATTCAGCTTCGATTTGCTTTCCTGTTGGTAATGGTGTTGTTTGTGTTTCTATTGATTCAGCTTGTGAAAAAATAGGAGCAGTAGCGGGTGGTTTCTCTGGTTTATATTCTAATAAAGGAAACCCCTCATTCTCTTGCTTTACTTCTTTCTTTTTAGATGATGTAAATAATCGTCTAAATAAACCTGGTTTCTTTTCTGATTCAGCAACATTATCAAATGTTAATTTTATAGGTTTGTGTTTTATCGGTGTTTCAAAAGCGTCTTGAAAAGTTGGTGAATTAACATTAATAGGGTTTTCTTTTGTATCACCTTTATTTTTTAAATATTCTTTTATCTTTTTAACTCGTTTATCTAATTTGTCTAATCTTGGATCTGGTGGAGCTTGTATCGTTTGTATTAATGTTGGTTGTTGTGGTTGGTTATCTATTAGACCTCTTGGGTGAAATCCTAGATTTTGAGATGCTGATCTTGATATACCAATTGATTTTGATAGTGGATTAGTAGATGATTGTTCAGTTTTTTTAACAGTTCTTCTTTTTCTTACTTTAGTTTTTTCAACATGAACATGAACATTGTTAATATTTGTATTTTTATTTGTTACTGGTTTAACTTTCTTATTTTTACTTCCTTTAGTTCTAGGCATATTATTATATTAATATATTTGATAAATTAATATTTTTATATTATTTATTTTATTTATTTAATAAAGAATTTATTTGTATTTGCATATTATTTATAACTGTTTGCTGTTCTTCAATTATTTTATATAATTCTTGAATAGCCTTTGTATTAAGTGCAATAAATGAATTATAATCTAAACTTTTAGCGTCTTCTACTTTTTTACCATAAATTAAAAATGGGTCAAAGTTATTAATTTCACGGTCAATTTTAAATTGATTAGATGATATTATTTCAGTTACAATTCCATAACGACGCTTACATCGGTTATGATAAGGAGTAGCATCTAAAACAAATTCTTGATTGTCTTTATCATTATTTTCACTAACAAATTTAAGTTCATCTCCAACTTCAATCTTATCCATTAAATCATCATTAGCAGTTATGATACAAGTTCCATCATTATTCTCATGACTTCCATAGGAATTAATATTAGCAATATAATTAGGTTCTGTATGAACTAATTTAGATAATTCTGGTATCTCTTCAATATCTTGCGCGATAAAACCATATTGAAATCTAACATCCTTATCATCAATAACATCAAATGTTTTTGGTTTAAGTTTATTAATGGTTTCTAATGCTGTAAAATCTTGAATATTATATTTACTTCTTTTATCTGATACTTCTGATTGTGTTGCTGTTTGCGTTCCATTAAACCACCAATAAGAGTTAGTGCCAATTGCATTATGATAAAATACAAGACTATTAATTGGACCTGATGGACTGTTACCAGTATATATACACCAATAATTAGTGCTATTAATAGTAAGATAAACACCAGCAGAACCAAGACAAAATAGAGCATTTGTTGCTTTCACATTACCACTACTATCAATCTTTGCGATATCAGCATTAGCATTATTACGAAATATGATTGGTGCTGTTCCTTGTCCCTGAATATAAGTTGTATTACCATTTCCAAAATAAAACCTTTGCTGCCCATCAGTTGAATAATGCCAAGCCTCCATAGTAAAATTTGCTGTTCCATATAAATTTCCTGCCGTAATTTGAGACCATCCACCCCAAGATGAAGCCTCCTTAAATCTAACACTCAATGCTGGATTAGCTTTATTTCTTGGAATAGCTATCTGACAACCATATTGAGAGGCTGGATAATTTCCACCTAAACCCATATACATTGTATAAGATGAATGCTGACTTCCATATACTACTGATGGCTCATTAGTTGAACCAAGAATAAATTTACAACCAAATGTAGAAACATCATAACTACTCGCATCTCCATAATCTCCTCCTAAATTGTTAAATAAATATTCATAAATTTGCTTACCACCAATAGATAAGGAATTTGTAATATTAACATTACCACCACTTGATATTCTCATTCTTTCATAAGTCATACTCGCATCACTTGAACCAGATGAATCATTATTATTTATAAATACAATATCACCTACATCATAAGGACCAGTTCTAACCCATCCAATTGCTCCTTTGCTCCATTCATTAGCCTCCATACCTAAACCAATTAAATTTGGATATGCTCCACTATCACTTACCGTTCCACCTGACGCAATTCTTAATGAAAATGTAGTTGATGTAGTATTTCCATTAGCACTATCAATATATAATTTACAATTTGGATTATTTTTTCCAATACCAACATTACCAGTTTGTGTAATTATCATTCTTGTTGTTAATGTTGAACCAATAGTTCCATTATTAAAAGATAAACTATACCCACCAGTTGCTATTTGCCAAGCAGCAGTTGATATATCCCATAAATTTAATAAACTTGCCCCAGCTCCATTACCAATATAAAAATTTGTTGCTGATGTTCCATTATAAACTCTTGCTTCTCCATTAATATCTAATTTATAACTTGGACTTGCTACATTAATCCCTAAACTACCAGAATTATTTAATATCATTCTTGGTGGCGTTGATGTTGTATTATAACCACCAGTTGCGAATATGATTGAATTGGTAGTTTCAATAAATAAATTAGCTCCATACGTTCCAGTAGTAGCAGTGCATCCAATACCAATATATCCTGATTGTGTTCCATTATAAAATTTAATTGAAGCATATCTATTTGTAGAAGTATTTGTTATAACTATTTGATTATCAGTTGTAGTTGTTGTTAAATTTAAAGTTCCTGTCATAGTATTAGTTCCATCTAATTTTAAATAAGTTGTGCCAGCAGTAGCTGTTGTCAAATAACTGCTTAAATCAAATGTCAATGTTCCAGCACTAAAAGTTGCTGTCCCTGATGGTGATAATGTATAAGTTGTTATTTTAGGTTGATAAGTAGAAGTAGCATTTGTTTGGGTTAAATAGGTTGATGATGCTGATGTTTGAGTTAAATAGGTTGTTGAAGCTGTAGCAGTTGTCAAATATGAACCTAATGCAGTATTACGTGCCGTTATTGTGTCATATAAACTTAAATCAAATGTTAATGTACCAGCACTAAAACTTGCTGTCCCTGATGGTGATAATGTGTAAGTTGTTATTTTAGGTTGATAAGTAGAAGTAGCATTTGTTTGGGTTAAATAGGTTGATGAAGCAGTAGCAGATGTTAAATATTTACTACTTAATGCTTGACCTCCCTCTGTAAAAGAGCCTCCTGTTATCATTCCTGTGGCATAAACGGTTCCACCAGTTGAAACAGCACCAGAATAAACTGTTCCTAAGAAACTAAAATCACCTGCTGCTGTAATTGTAGCATTAATAGTTGAACCTGTTGAATTAGCAAATCTAACAGCATCAGAAGAACATATAAGAACTCCTGATGAATCAACACCTATACCATTAGTGCTGTTTAATTTTATTTTATTATTATTAAAAACATTATCAAATATTAAACTATTAGTTCCACTTGATGTAATATTAAGACTACCAACCATTGAATTAGTCCCATCAAGTTTCAAATAAGTTGTTGAAGCTGTAGCAGATGTTAAATATGAACTTAAAGCAGTATTACGCGCAGATATTGTATCATAAGTTGATAAATCAATGGTTACATTAGCCCCCGTTTTGGTCATTGGTGAGCTAAATGTTAATATTGGTTGATAAGTTGTTGAAGCAGTGGCAGATGTTAAATACGAACTTAAATCAATACTAATTGTATTTGTTGTTCTTGTTAATGGAGCTGAAAATGTTAAAGTGTTTTCTTTTGCATTTAAATTAGTAATAGTAGCATAAGTTGTAGAAGCAGTAGCAGAAGTTAAATACAAACTTAAATCAATACTTATTGTATTTGATGTTCTTGTTAATGGCAATAAGAATGTTAATACTGCTTCTTTTCCTGTTAATAATGTATCTGTTGATGTTTTATTATAATAATTTGTAAGTGTAGTTATATTATTTACTTCGGTTTTGGTATAAATATTAGTCATATCAGCTGCAAATGTTGAAGGTTTATTAATTACTGTTGAATTCCAATCAGATTGAAAATTAGTAGGTTTATTAATTACTGTTGAATTCCAATCACTCTGAAAATTAGTAGGTTTATTTATTATATTAACATATCCTAAATTCGTTAAACCAGTTGCATTACCATATAAACACTGATTAGAGTCGATTGTTAACGCATCAATATTATTTGTAAATAATCTAATATTATTAATTGAAGGATTATAAATACCACTAGTACCATCATTTAATATTATATTTGGGGCTGTTTTACTTGAGTATGACGGGGTATAAGTTGCTGTACCTATATTCAATTGAGTTGAATTATCATTATTAAAATTCATTTTATATTATATATATTTATATATTAATTAAGATAATCTATTATTATACATTGTAGATTAATTTGATTTTTTGAAAAAATTGTCATATAATCAAATGTATATTTCCAAATAAATAAACCATTTGGTGTTATTTGATTTAAATTATAATTATCATACGGAAAACCATAGGCTAATGCATTTAGACCATTATAATTACTTAAGTTTTGACAAAATGAATAATCTATATCATAATTTAAACTGTATAAACCTGAATTATGAGCACCAGAAGATACCCAACACATAAATTTAAACTTTCTTGTTGTTGTTGTTGTTCCTATAGTAATAAAAGTGGTATATTTGTTAAGATCTAAATCATATCTATAATATTGAGTTGAACCAATTTGACATATTGTATTAACAATAATATTAAATGATTTTTGAGTATTTATATTATTTCCAAATATTGAACCTACTACATTTAATGTATTACCTACTGTTATATTACTATTAAAAATAGTGCCTGATGTTGTCAATAATATTGATTGATTTGTTGAATTGGGAATATTAAATGTTGTGGATGATGTTGTTAATAATATAGATGGTAAAGTTGAATTAGGAGTATTAAATGTGGTTGATGATGTTGTTAATAATATAGATGGTATGGTTGAACTAGGTGTATTAAATATTGTTGATGATGATGTTAATAGTATAGATGGTAAAGTTGAACTAGGAATATTAAATGTTGTTGATGATGTTGTTAATAATATAGATGGTATAGTTGCATTTAATGCAGTGAATAAATTGCATGTGAAATTTCCACTAACGTTTAATGAACTTTGGCATGTAATAGATTGTGATATATTTTTTAAAACTACAGTAGTTTGACCAGAAGCATTTGCAACTAAACCTAAATCAGATTCTGGTGATGTTAAGAACCCAGCAGTATTAATTGATAATTTATTTGATGAATCTACAGTTAATGTATTATTATAATTTAATTCTAATGTATTAAATGCTGTTCCATTTACAGGTGAAATTTTATTTAATGGGTATTTTGTGTCAAATCTATTTTCTTTCAAATCAAATGCAAGTATTAATCCAGTAGATGAAAGTACACCATTTACAACTGCTAATGATGATTGAAGACCACTATAATAATTTGCAATGTTTGCAATATTGGCTGCATTACCTGAAATAGTTGTAAGTTGTGCCAATAAATTCGATACTGAAGTATTTAATGAAGATACTGAAGTAGTTAATGACGATAAACCACTGATACTATTATTTAATGTATCCCCTACTTTTAACCACGTACCGCCTGTATATGTTGTACCTAAAATAGTAGTTGACGTCATATTGAATACATTTAAATCTCCATTTCCGTCAACCATATTCTTTTTACTGAATATTAACAAATTAGAACCACCTGTTTCTGTAAAATAAGTATTTATATTATTATAATTACCATTGGCATCTAATATATTTACTCCTGATGTATTAATATATGCTGGAACATTATTTAAAAAATCTTTGAATATAATTCTTTTGGGGTAATTTTTGGAAGGGTCACCAGGATTAAGTATATTTGCTTCATTAATTTTAATTACTGTGTTATGATCTGCATCATATTTAATCATAGGGTCAGCAGCATCTAAAAATACGTGTCTTAAATTATCTAATCGTTCTCTTATATTGTAATAACCATCATATGAAAATGGGAAAACTGTCATGCCTGTATGAAATATATTTACACCTGATGAATCAACATAAGTTGAAGCTAATCCACCAGCATTAAAAGTAATTTTAGTTGTACCAGTTATATTTAAAGAAGAATTTGAAGGACCAATATAACTATTAGTATTATTAATTGATGCTAAAACATTTACACCTGATACATATAAAGATGAAAATATAGAAGCATTGTCTGAGGTAATTTGATTTGCGTCAACATTTTCTAAACCAGTAGAAGATAAGGAAAAATCCATTTAATATATAATAAGTTAGATTAAAATAAAATCTAAAATATAATATATGAAATATTATTACCCTTACAAATCAGATAAACCAGAAAAGAAATTTTATATAATAACGAAAGAGAATAAAAAGATTTACTTTGGTCAGGCTAATGCGTCTGATTTTACACTTCATAAGGATGAGGTACGAAAAAATAGATACATTGTACGCCATGAGAAAAATGAATCTAAATTTTGGAATAAATCAGGTGTTGACACTGCTTCATTTTGGAGTCGGTTTTATATTTGTATAATTCACACCATTCAATAAATAATTTATTTCTTTGTGTGAATTCATCTAATAAATATTCTTTACTAATTTCATTATGACAATATTTAATAAATAGGTCATGTATTTGAAAAAAATTATCTTCTATTTCTATAAGTAATTTATCAATATATAATGGTAAAGTATTTCTAAACATATATATTATCATAGAGATTACGAAATCGCGCGATTTCGTTTATTATAAATTTCAGAACATTGTTATTTTTTTTATGACGGCCTGAGGCCTTAGGCGCGCTAGCGACTTCAGAAATAATGGGTCATGGCGTTGAAAGTTTCATGCGAAATTCTCTACCTATTTTTTCTTCCAATTTTTCATGCAAAGTTTCTACACAATTTTTCATGCAAAATTTTCAGCAAAATTTTTCTAC